>Ga0182747_1000018_pt1 | contig 261423 bp, 234 predicted proteins | sample eDN3rd30CBELigBY_FD_128526 | JGI IMG/M metagenome (GOLD analysis project Ga0182747, IMG submission 128526) | Enriched backyard soil microbial communities from Emeryville, California, USA - eDNA 3rd pass 30_C BE-Lig BY (version 2) (version 2) | ecosystem: Environmental > Terrestrial > Soil >...
AAAGAAGCCGTGCGCGAAGAGGCATCTCGGCTCATCGCATTTCCATCCATCATCGAGCCGGGCTGCCATTCGCGCCACCCTCGATCCACCCAAAAGGCTCGCAGCTCACGCTGCGGGCCCCACGGTGCTGGCTCTTTGACATCGCCTTATCGATCCACCCACCACCTCATCCCCTCGGCCGTCATGGCCGCACTTGGTGCGGCCACCCACGTCTTGGGAGCCGCGCCGCTGCTTAAGACGTGGGTGCCCGGGACAAGCCCGGGCATGACGGCGAGGGGGCGGGGATGACGGCGCAGGGTGAGATGACGGCGAGGGAAGCGTGATCCCGGGAGGAGCGTGGCGCTGTCATCCCGGACGAAGCAAAGAGAAGATCCGGTATCGCGAAAACCAGCGTGGCACTGTCATCCCGGCGAAGGCCGGGATCCATAACCACTGACGCTGCAGAACCATGCGCGACGCGGATCGTCTCATGCTGAGACGGAGTGGCTCTGGATCCCCACCGCCGCGGGGATGACAATGTCGAGGGTCTGACGCCTGATTCCGGATCTCCGCTCCATTCCATCTCCGGTACGCGGTGGATTCCGTGCACCGTCGCGCCTCGCCTCTGGAGACTCCGCCGCGGAGCGCTATGGTTCAAGCGACCTCAAACACGATTCGATCATGCCCCCACGCAAATCCTCCTCCGAGACACCTGTCGACCACCTGACGCCCGACGAGGCGCGGATCGAGCACGAGGCGCTCGGCGCCGAGATCAGGGAGCATGACCGGCGCTATTACGAGGAGGATGCGCCGAGCGTTTCGGACGCCGACTACGACGCCCTGCGCCAGCGCTACGAGGCGCTGGAGGATCAGTTCCCCGAGCTGAAATCGCCGGAGAGCCTGACCGAGAAGGTCGGCTCCAAGGTGTCCGAGAAATTCGGCAAGATCCGGCACAAGGTGCCGATGCTCTCGCTCGGCAATGCCTTCGCGGACGAGGAGGTCGAGGAATTCGTCGAGCGCATCCGCCGCTTCCTGCAATGGAAGGCCGATGCGCCGCTTGCGTTCACCGCCGAGCCGAAGATCGACGGGCTTTCCTTAAGCCTGCGCTACGAGAACGGAAGGCTCGTCTCCGCCGCCACCCGCGGCGACGGCGCTGTCGGCGAGGACGTGACGAACAACGCCCGCACCGTGGACGACATCCCGCATCGGCTCAAAGGGGCGGGCGTACCGGCGATCTTCGAGGTGCGCGGCGAGGTCTATCTCTCGCATGAGGATTTCGCGGCGATCAACGCGCGCCAGGAGGCGGCCGGCAAGGCGCTCTTCGCCAATCCGCGCAACGCGGCGGCGGGCAGCCTGCGCCAGCTCGATGCATCGATCACCGCATCGCGTCCTTTACGCTTCTTCGCCTACGCCTGGGGCGAGGTGAGCAAGATGCCGGCGACGACCCAGCACGGCATGATGGAATGCTTCAAAAGCTTCGGCCTCAAGGTCAATCCGCTGACCCGCCTCTGCACGAGCGTCGCCGAGCTGCTCGAACATTACCATGCCATCGAGACCGATCGCGCCAATCTCGGCTACGACATCGACGGCGTCGTCTACAAGGTCGACGACCTAAACCTGCAGCAGCGCCTCGGCTTCGTCTCGCGCTCGCCGCGCTGGGCGCTCGCGCACAAGTTCCCCGCCCAGAAGGCGGTGACGGTGTTGGAGGGCATCGAGATCAATGTGGGCCGCACGGGATCGCTCAATCCGATCGCGCGGCTGAAGCCCGTCACCGTCGGCGGCGTGGTCGTCTCGAATGCGACCCTGCACAACGAGGATTACATCAAGGGCATAGGCGGCAACGGCGAGAAGATCCGCAACGGTATCGACATCCGCATCGGCGATACGGTCGTCATCAACCGCGCCGGCGACGTGATTCCGAAAGTGCTCGACGTGGTGCTGGAAAAGCGCCCCGCCGACGCGAAGCCCTACGAATTTCCGACCGTGTGCCCGGCCTGCGGCAGCCACGCGGTGCGCGAGGTCAATCCGCGCACGGGCAAGGAGGATGCGGTGCGCCGCTGCACCGGCGGCCTCATTTGCCCGGCGCAGGCCCGCGAGCGCTTAAAACATTTCGTCTCGCGCAACGCCTTCGACATCGAGGGCTTGGGCATGCAGCGCATCGACGAGTTCTACGAGGAAGGCCTGATCCAGCGCCCGCAGGACATTTTTACGCTGGAAGCGCGCAATGCGAAAAGCCTCAAGCGGCTCGAGAACCGCGAAGGGTGGGGCGAGACGAGCGCAAAAAATCTCTTCGCCGCGATTCAGGCGCGGCGCTCGATCGAGCTCAACCGATTCATCTTCGCTCTCGGCATCCCGCATGTGGGCGAGACCTCGGCGCGCCTTCTGGCCCGGCATTTCGGCAGTTTCGAGAATCTGCGCGAGACTGCGAAGGCCGCCTCCGATCCGGCATCCGAAGCGCATGCGGAGCTGACCGCCATCGGCGGCATCGGCCCGGTGGTGGCCGAGGCCATCGTCGAGTTCTTCAAGGAGGGGCACAACGAGGAGATGCTCGACGCGCTGCTTGGCGAGGTGACCACCGAGCCGATGGAGGCGCCGGCCACCGCGAATTCGCCGGTTGCCGGCAAGACGGTGGTGTTCACCGGCTCGCTCGAGCAGATGACCCGCGAGGAGGCCAAGGCCATGGCCGAGCGGCTCGGGGCCAAGGTCGCGGGCTCCGTCTCGAAGAAGACCGATATCGTGGTGGCCGGTCCCGGTGCAGGTTCCAAGCTCGCCAAGGCGGCCGAGCTTGGGCTTCAGGTCATGGACGAGGACGGCTGGTTCGCCCTCGTCGGGCGGGGATGAGATTTCTGTCCAAGAAGACCTATGTCCAAGACTTCGACGCAATGCTGTGGCACGGTGGCCCCATGACGGTGATCACCCCGGAAGTCTCGCTCGATCCCGACAAGGTCGGAGCGGGCGACGTGACGCATTTCTGGCGAGTGCCGCGCTATCGCGACCTCGACTGCCTGCGCGCGACCTTCCGTCGTCACGCCTATGCCCGCCACAGTCATGACACCTACGCCATCGCGGCGGTGCTTGCAGGCTGCGAGACCTTCTTCCATCGCGGCGAGCAGCATTATGTGCCCGCGGGTTCGGTTGCCATCGTCTGCCCCGATGAGATCCATGACGGGGAGCCCTATGGCGGCGGGTTCGAATACCGCACCTTCTATCCCTCCGCCGAGCTGATGCAGGAGATCGCGGAGGATGTGGCCGGGCGCCCGCTCGCCCGTGCTCCCTGGTTCCCGCGATCGGTGATAGAGGATCCCGAGCTGTTCCAGGCGCAGGTCCGGCTCCACGCCTGCCTGTCGGAGGGCGCCGGCTGGATCTCGGAGATGGAGCAGGATACCCGGCTGATCGATTTCCTGAGCCGCCTGATCACCCGCTGGGCGGATCTCGATGCCCTGCCGGCTGTCCGCTACGGGTCGAAGAGCATCCTGCGGGTTCGGGACTACCTGGACGTTCATATCGGCGAGGAGGCGGACCTCGCCAATCTGGCGAATCTCGCCGGCCTGTCGCGCAGCCACTTCATCCGCGCCTTCGCCAAGGAAACCGGGCTGACGCCGCATGCCTATCTCCTCGACCGGCGCTTCCGCGCCGCGACCCGGCTCCTCGCGCAGGGCGAGGCACCCGGCGACGTGGCCGCCGCCTGCGGCTTCTTCGACCAGAGCCACCTCAACCGCGTCTTCAAGGCCCGCATGGGCGTGACGCCGGGGGCCTATCGCGCCGCCTGAAACCGCACTTTCATCCAAGACTATCCGTTTCCCCTCCTGCATAAGGCCGGGGAAACGAGTACCGTCATGGAACGAGCAAACCCATTCGCCATCGATTACCGTCGCGAAGTCCGGGCGGGCCTTCGCGACATCGCGCCCATCGTCGTGGCGGCCGTGCCGATCAGCCTGCTCTTTGGCGCCGTAGCCGCTGCGAAGGGGCTGACGCCGCTCGAAGTCACGGTCATGTCGGCCCTGGTCTTCGCCGGCGGAGCGCAGTTCGCCGCCATCGAGACCTGGATTCATCCGGCCCCGATCCTGACGCTGGCCTTCGCGACGCTGCTGATCAATGCACGCCATGTGCTCATGGGAGCATCGCTGTCGCCGAAGGTGCGGATGTCGCGGATCCAGAAGTTCCTCTCCTTCTTCTTCCTCACCGACGAGGCCTGGGCTCTGTCCGAGCGCCGTGCGCTGGAGCGGCCGGTGACGGGTGCCTATTGGACCGCCATGGGCGTCGTGCTGTGGGCGAACTGGACGCTGTTCTCGGGCCTCGGGGCCATCCTCGGTTCGTTCCTCGGCGATCCCGAACGCATCGGCGCGGATTTCGCCTTCACGGCTCTGTTCATCGGCCTCGTCGCGGGCTTCGGCCGCAGCCGGGTGACGCTCGTCACGGTGGCGGTCAGCGCGGCCGTTGCGGCCCTCGTCCATCACTTCATCGGTGCTCCCTGGCATGTGGCCTCGGGTGCGCTCGCCGGCATTGCCGCCGCCTACTTTGCCGCTCCCAAGGAGGCGCGCCCATGAGCCTCGACATGACGACCCTTCTCGCCATCATCGCCATGGCGGTGGTGACCTATTTCACGCGCATCGCGGGCCTGTTCGTGGCCGACCGCCTCGTGCTCACCGGCCGCGCTAAGGCCGCCTTCGATGCGATCCCTCCCGCAGTTCTGGTTGCCGTGATCGCGCCGACCGCGCTCACCACCGGCTGGGCAGAGGCCATTGCCGCGGCGATCACGGCCGTCGCGGCTTTCCGGCTTCCGCTGCTCGGCACGGTGGCCGTCGGCGTGATCGCCGTCGTGGTGCTGCGCAATTTGATTTGACGCAACATTCCCACTGTCATTCCGGGGCTCGCCTGCGTCGCCCCGGAGTGACAGTGAAGGATTTCAGCCGATCGGCTGCGTGGCGTTCTCCAGCCACGCCCGCGTCTCGGCGTCGAGCTTCGGCCCGATCTTCTCACGCACGGCGGCGTGATAGGCGTTGAGCCAGGCGATCTCGTCCGCATTCATGATGGCGGGCTCCACCAGACGCAGATCGATGGGCGTGAAGGTCAGCGTCTCGAAGCCCATCATTTCGCGGTCGCCGCCGGGGATCGTGCGCTTCTCGACGAGGATCAGGTTCTCGATACGGATGCCGTAGGCGCCGGGCTTGTAGAAGCCCGGCTCGTTGGACAGCATCATGCCGATTTCGAGCGGTGTGACGCCGGTCTTTGCGATGCGCTGCGGGCCCTCGTGCACGGAGAGATAGCTGCCGATTCCGTGGCCGGTGCCGTGATCGAAATCGAGGCCTGCCTCCCACAAGGGCCTGCGGGCGAAGGAATCGATCTGCGCACCGGTCGTGCCTTTCGGAAACACGATTTGCGCGATGGCGATGTGGCCCTTGAGGACCCGCGTGAAGCGGTCCTTCATCTCAGGCGTCGGCTCGCCCACGATGACCGTGCGGGTGATGTCCGTCGTGCCGTCCTCGTATTGCGCGCCGGAATCGATGAGGAAGATCTGGTTCCCCTCGATGGGGCGGTTGCTCGAACTCGTGACCCGGTAATGGGGCAGGGCAGCGTTCGGGCCTGCGCCTGAGATGCTCGGGAAGGACACGTTCTTCAGGGCGCCCGTCTCGACGCGGAAAGCCTCCAGCGCCTCGACCGCATCGATCTCCGTCAGCTTGCCCAATGGGGCCTCGCGGTCGAGCCAGGCGAGGAAACGGGCGACGGCCACACCGTCGCGCAGATGCGCCGCATGGGAGCCTGCGATCTCGGAGGCATTCTTCACGGCCTTCATGAGAGCGATCGGGTCAGCTCCCACATCGACCTGACCGCCGGCCGCTTCGATGCGGCGGATCAGGGCGACTGCACCGGTGGCCGAATCGATGCGCACCTTGCCGCGGGTCCGTCCCAGCTCGTCGAGGGCGCCCTGAAAAGTGCTGATCGGCGTGAACTCGGCAAGATCGCCGACGGCGTCGCCCGCCTCGTTCGTCACTTTCGCCGGATCGAAGAACAGGCTCGCCCGGCCTTCCATGGGCAGGATCGCATAGCCGAGGGGCAGGGGGGTGTGCCCCACATCGCCGCCGCGCAGGTTGAAGGCCCAGGCGAGGTTGTGCGGATCCGAGATGACGAGGGCATCGAGCTTCGCCTCCGCCATCTTCTTGCGGATTCGCTCCAGCTTTGCAGGCGCGGCTTCGCCGGCATAGACGAGCGGGTGCGGCCGCACCGGGGCCTGCGGCGGGGCCGGACGGTCGATCCAGATCACGTCGACCAGATTGAGGTCGACCGGGGCGAGCTTTCCGCCGGCGCGGTTGACCGCCTCCTCCAGCTTCTTCAGGCCGTCGCTGGTGTGAAGCCACGGGTCGTAGGCGAGCACCCCGCCGGGCGGCAGATGCTTGGCGATCCAGTCCTCGGGCGTCGACTCGGTGAGCTGGACCGGCGTGATGACGGAGGTGTCCACCTGCTCCGCCGCCTGCACCGTGTAGCGACCATCGACCACGAGAGCGGCCTCGCCCTGCAGCACGATTGCGGTGCCGGCGGACCCGGTGAAGCCGGTCAGCCAGGCCAGGCGCTCCGCGCTCTTTGGCACGTACTCTCCCTGATGCTCGTCGGCCCGCGGAATCACGAAGCCGTCGAAGCCGCGGCGTGCCATTTCGGCGCGCAGCCTGGCGATGTGCTGGGGCCCTTGGGCGGGGGAAGTGGTGTCGTCGAAGAACTGGAACTGGGCCATGGGAAGCATCACCGGAGATCGGAAATGAGGAGGCCGACACGCTAGAGCATGGCCTCGGAAGTGGGAACCACTTTCGAGGGTGCCCACAAACCCAGCGGGCACCGCTTCAGCATGATGCAGCCGGCTTACGAAACATGCGCCGGATGCCTAACGGTTAATCTTTTGTGACGGTGCCCTGCGAAGGATGCATGACGCTCATGTGATCCTGTGACTTCAACTAAAGTCGGACCGGGCATATCTTCCTGTCAACGATAACAGAGGAACGCTGAAGGGTCTCAGCACCACCGTCTGTTGGAGATGAGCCCATGATCGCAGCCCTTTTTTCTTCCGCCCTTCTCGGCACCGCCGAAGCCCCCTCGAAACTCTCGCGCCTCATGAGCGCACTGATCGAGAGCCGCGCCAAGAGCGCCGCCCGTGAACTGCGCCGCCATGAGGCGATGATGGCCGATCTCGGCCGCCGGCAGGATCACTCGACGCGCTTTATCGAGCAGTCCGAGCCTCTGCCGTTCAAGATCTAACCAAACCCTTTTTCAAAGAAAGACAACGTCATGATCATCGTCGCCGCCATGAAGGCCGTCCGCGAAGTCTGGATCGAAACCCTCCGGCTCCGTCGCGAGCTTGCCAAGCGCTACCCGGGCCTTCTGTCCGAGTAAGAATTCAGAGATGATTCCATTGGCGTGGAATCATCTCTCTCCTTTGTTTGCCGCATTTTTTGACGGCGAACCGGATCCACTTCGCCGAAAAATGCTTTAGAGGCGGGGGAGCGGACGAACGCTCCCCCGTTTCATGACCAGCGCCACCCATCCTTCGAGATCGTAGCGGCGCTGCAGGTAAAAGCCCTGATGCGCATAAGCCGAGAGCACGCCAGGGACGTCGCGGGCGAGTAGGCCCGATAAGATGAGCGTCCCGTCCCGGCTTGCCACCCGCGCCAGGGACGGCGCCAGCACCCGCAGGGGCTTGGCGAGAATATTGGCGAAGACCAGATCGAAATGGCCCGTGCGGTCGGCATCCGCATGGCGCGTGCCGGGTCCGACATAAAGCTTCAGCCATTGCGCGATGCCGTTGAGCCGCGCATTCTCCCGCGCCACCCTGACCGCTTCAGGATCGATATCGCCCGCAACGACAGGGCGCTTCAGAATCTTTGCCGCAGCAAAGGCCAGGATGCCTGTTCCCGTGCCGACATCGAGCACGTGGCGGGGCGTGCGCATCTTCAACTCGTCGACGAAGGCGAGCAGGCAGCTCAAGGTCGTGCCGTGATGGCCGGTGCCGAAGGCGAGGCCGGCCTCGATCTCGATGGCGATGTCGCTCTGACGGCGTTGATCCCGGTCATGCGAGCCATGAACGAAGATGCGCCCGGCGCGGACGGGCTTGAGGCCTTCCAGCGACGCTTTCACCCAATCCTTCTGCTCGAGCGGTAGAAAGACGCCCTTGTCCGCCTCTTCGCCGACGATGGGCCGCAGCAGGTTGCGGATCGCCGCCTCGTCGGGCTGGCTGGCGAAATAGGCCTCCAGCATCCACGGTCCGTCATCCTCGGTCTCGAACGACGCGACAGCCGTTTCGGCCGGATCGAAAATCTCGCCGATCAGGTCGGTCATGGCACGTGCGGAGCGCCCGTCCGTGGTGATGCGGAAGACGTGGGTGGGGCGGTTGGGGTGCAGACCTTCGAGCATGACCCCGCTTTAGAACATTGCACCGCAAAGGGAAACCACCCCGTCGCCGGCTTTTGATCTCCCGGCACTAGGTCTGGGTCTCAAGCCGGCATAAGCTCCCGCGCAGGCTCGAGCACCTTGAGGCGCTCAGCTTCCTCCGCCCGGTACTCGCGCTGCACATCGGTGACGTAGTCGCGCACGATCGGCGCGGCATCGCGTTTGCGCGCGAGCTGCATATGGAACACCAGCTGGCTGCCGGTGGTAAACATGGTCTCCGCGCTGATCAGATAGAACTCGAACATCCGGCAGAAGCGCTCGTCGTACATCGCGGCGATCTTCTCGCGATTGGCCTCGAAGCGCCGGTGCCAATGGTTGAGCGTCTTGGCGTAATGCAGGCGCAGGAATTCGAGATCCGTCACCCAGAGCTGGTTCTGCTCGACGACAGGAAATACTTCCGACAGGGCAGGGGAGTAGGCGCCGGGGAAGATGTATTTGCGCAGCCACGGGCTTGCGGTGCCGGGCGGGCTCATCTTTCCGATCGAGTGCAGCACCATCAGCCCGTCATCGTCGAGCAGCGCGTTGATCTTCTTGAAGAACTCGCCGTAGTGGTGCACGCCCACATGCTCGAACATGCCGACAGACACGATGCGGTCGAACTTCTTCTCGACCTTGCGATAGTCGAGAAGCTCGAACCGCACGCGATCCGATAACCCCGCCCGCCGGGCCTTCTCATTGGAGAGCTCGTACTGCTCCTTCGAGAGGGTGACGCCGGTGACGTCCACATCCTCCATCGCCGCGAGATAAAGCGCGAGGTCGCCCCAGCCGCTGCCGATGTCGAGGATCTTCAGGCCTGGCTTGAGCCGCAGCTTCGAGGCGATGAGGCGAAGCTTGTTCTGCTGCGCCTCTTCGAGCGTGTCGTCGTCGTTGACGAAATAGGCGCAGGAATATTGCATGCCCTTGTCGAGGAAGAGCTTGTAGAAATCGTTTCCCAGATCGTAGTGGTGCGCCACGTTCTGTTGCGCCTTGCCGACAGGGTTCGCCTGCTGGAATCTTTTCACCGTGCGCGAGAGACGCTTGAGCACGCTCTGAAGCGGATAATTGGCGAGCGTCGAGCGATTCATCGAGAAGAGATTGAGGAAGTCCCGCAAGCCGGAACCATCCTCGAAGCTCATGGTCCCGTCCATATAAGCTTCGCCGGCGTGGAGTTCCGGGTTCAGGACGAGCTTGTGATAGAGCGAGCGATCCGTCAGCCGCATGGTGACGCTCGGCCCCGGCTTCTCACCGCCGAAGACATGCACGTTGCCCTCAGCGTCGATCACCTTCAGGGTGCCGGCACGAATGAAGGACTTGAGCATGTGAGACAGGGGAAACATCGCCACCTCGGATCGCTTTGACGGGGGCGGGATCGTTCCACAGTCTCGGGCGCGTGGCTAGGGGTAACCTCGACAGGTTTTGAGAGTCTGCAGATCCCACGCCTAATCCAAGAATTTGATCTTTCTGAAGGCCATCATTCTCCCCATCACGTTGCCTCCGGCATCGACTTGGACACCCCGATCCAGTGTGACGACGACGCGTTTGCCGATGTAATGAGCGGGCATCTCCACTTTCCTGTTCCATGGCCTGCATTCTGGCGCAGTGCACAGCCCGGTATGTTCTTTATTCAGCTTGTCGACGATCGTCAGATAGCAGTTGTCCCCGCAGTGGAAATCGTCGATGCGCCCTTCCAAGGAGGCATTCTGCGCCAGAACCGGCAATGACATTCCGGCAATGGCGGCAAGCACGCTCATCAGGCGTAGCGACGTTGCATGAGAAGGCGAGGGCATTGCGCAGGCTCCAACGGAGTTCGTAGCTTATCCGCTCATAAAACAATGTTGCATTGAGCGGAGTGCGTCGTCTAGCCCATTGCCTCGACGAAGCTGTCCAGAACCATCTTGCGCCCGGCCTTGTCGAACTCGACCGTCAGCTTGTTGCCGTCGATGGCCTCGACGGTGCCTGGGCCGAACTTGGTGTGGAGCACGCGCCCGCCGATCTTGAAGCCTGAGCTGCCGGTGGACTTGGCCACAAGCTCACCCTCGATCAGCATCGGCCCGCGTCTTTCGCCGGAGCGGCGGGCGGAATAGCCGCCGTCCTCCGTGGTAGCCCGATGCGCCTGGGCGCGCTGCCAGCCGGGCGTCTGGTAGGACGAGCCGCTGAAAGGCTGCATGCGGTCGAAGCGCGATCCGCCGAAGCCGCCGCCATAGGAGAAATTGGCGGGCGCCTCGACGATCTCCACGTTCATTTCCGGCAGATCGTCGACGAAGCGGCTCGGAACGGTCGAGTTCCACAGGCCGTGGATGCGCCGGTTGGAGGCGAAATAGATCTTGGCCCGGCGCCGGGCGCGGGTGAGGCCTACATGGGCGAGGCGGCGCTCCTCTTCCAAGCCAGCACGGCCGCTCTCGTCGAGCGCGCGCTGGTTCGGAAAGAGACCTTCCTCCCAGCCGGGCAGGAAGACGGTGTCGAATTCCAGGCCCTTCGCCGCGTGAAGCGTCATGAGACTGACACGCTCAGTCGTGTCACTCTCGTTCGCTTCCATCACGAGGGAGACATGTTCGAGGAAGCTCTGCAGGTCCGGAAATTCCTCCATGGAGCGCACGAGCTCCTTGAGGTTTTCGAGCCGCCCGGCCGCATCGGCCGATTTGTCCTTCTGCCACATGTCGGTGTAGCCGGATTCCTCCAGCACCGTCTGCGCGACGTCGGATTGCGATAGGGTCTCGGAGAGCTTCGCCCAGCGGCCGAAGGAAATGAGCAGATCGCGCAAGGTGGCGCGCGGCTTGGGCTTCAATTCGTCGGTCTCGACGATGAAGCGCGCGGCCTCCATCAGGGGCACGCGGGCGGCGCGGGCATGGTTGTGCAGCACCTGGATCGTGGCATCGCCCAAGCCGCGCTTCGGCGTATTGACGATGCGCTCGAAGGCGAGATCGTCGGCCGGCTGGTTCACGACGCGCAGATAGGCGAGCGCATCACGGATCTCTGCGCGCTCGTAGAAGCGCGGGCCGCCGATGACGCGATAGGGAACCCCGAGCGTCACGAGCCGGTCTTCGATCTCACGCATCTGGGCGGAGATGCGCACCAGGATCGCGATTTCGGAGAGCGGGTGCTTCTTGGTATGCAGCGCCTCGATCTCTTCACCGATGAGGCGCGCCTCATCCTCGGAATCCCAAGCGCCGGTGATGGTCACCTTCTCGCCCGGCTCGTCCTCCGTGCGCAGCGTCTTGCCGAGGCGGCTCTGGTTCTTGGCGATGAGACCAGAGGCAGCCGATAGGATGTGGCCGGTGGAACGATAGTTGCGCTCCAGACGGATCACGGTGGCGCCGGGAAAATCGTGCTCGAAGCGGAGGATGTTGTCGACCTCGGCGCCGCGCCAGCCATAGATCGACTGGTCATCGTCGCCGACGCAACACAGGTTCTTGCGCGTCTGAGCGAGAAGCCTCAGCCAGAGATACTGGGCGACGTTGGTGTCCTGATATTCGTCCACCAGCATATAGCGGAACCGGTTCTGATACTGCTCCAGAATGTCGGGATGCTCGCGCCAAAGGCGCAGGCATTCGAGCAGCAGGTCGCCGAAATCGGTGGCGTTGAGAACCTTCAGGCGCTCCTGATAGGCCCGGTAGAGCCGGCCGCCCTTGCCGTTGGCGAAGGCTCCGGCCTCTCCGGCGGGAACCTGATCGGGGCCGAGGCCGCGGTTCTTCCAGCCGTCGATATGGCCGGTGAGCTGGCGCGCGGGCCAGCGCTTCTCGTCAATGCCCTCGGCCTCGATCACCTGCTTCATCAGGCGCAGCTGGTCGTCGGTGCCGAGGATCGTGAAGTCTGAGCGCAGTTCGACCAGCTCCGCATGGCGACGTAGGATCTTGGTGCCTATGGAGTGGAAGGTGCCGAGCCACTGCATTCCCTCGGCCACAGGGCCGATCACGGAGGTGATGCGCTCGCGCATCTCCCGGGCGGCCTTGTTGGTGAAGGTGACGGCGAGGATCTGGGACGGAAAGGCCTTGCCGGTGGCGATCAGATGGGCGATCCGGGTTGTGAGCACGCGGGTCTTGCCGGTGCCGGCGCCGGCGAGCACCAGGACCGGCCCTTCGGTGGCCTCCACGGCGGCACGCTGTTCCGGGTTCAGGCCGTTCAGGTAAGGCGATTGCGGCGCAACCGCCGCACGGGCGCGGGCGCTCAAGGATCCGGACGCCGGCTCATGGGCAAGGTTGTCCTGCGGATCGGGTCTGGGATCGGACTGATTCATCGGCGGGACCATGGATCAAAAGGCGAACGGCGTCGAGCCCGGAATGCCTGTCGATCCTGCCGCAGGCTGAACTTCCCGGCTTGAGCGTCATTGTCCGTGAAAGGCTCCTTCGCCATATAGGTATGGCAGGTCCGAAGAGGAATGTTCCCATGCGTTTCATGATGGTTTTGGCCATCGTCTCGAGCGTCGCGCTTCCCGTGGCCATGCCGGCCGAGGCGCAGACCCGGCTGCCCCGCACCAGCCCCGCGGAGCGGACCACGGACAATATCAACAGGCGGATCCAGGACGATCAGCGCATTCTCGGGGTCGAGCAGGACATCCGCAGCCAGAACAGCCGGATCCGGCAGAATATCGAGCGGGATCGCATGTTCTCCAATCCGCCTCCAGCCCCGGTGCCGTATCGGCGGGGGACATGCCCGAGGGGCTCGATCGGGTGTTAGTCCAACGGCGGGACGTGAAAAGGTGAGGACGCCAGGGTCTCCATTTCCTCCAGGCTGAGTTTCACCATGTGACTTTCTCGCCCAGCGTCCCGGCTTGCTGCGATCGCCCCTCGTCGGTTATGCCTGACGCTCAAGAGCGTGGGGTCGAGCGCGGGGAATGGCAAAGCTCCCATATATTCAGGTCTTGCGTGCCTGCGCGGCGCTTTCGATCGTCGTCCTGCATGCCCAGTATGATGCGGGGCTCATGGCGGCCAGGCTCGGCTGGCAGTTCCGGCCGTTCCAGCACATCCCATGGGCCGCCGGCGTCGATGTGTTCTTCGTCATCTCGGGCTTCATCATCGTTCATGCCTCGCGAAACCTGTTCGAGGCGCCCGGTGCCGGAAAGGTCTTCCTCGCGCGCCGCGCCGCCCGCGTCGTTCCGCTCTACTGGACCGCGACGACGCTGTATCTTGCCGTCGCCCTGGTCTCGCCCGACGTCCTGAACCGAATGATCCTGGAGCCGGGCTTCGTGATCGCCTCTTATCTGTTTGTTCCCCTGGCGCGCCCCGACGGTGTCGTTCAGCCGCTCTATTCCCTGGGCTGGACGCTGAATTACGAGATGTATTTCTACCTGCTCTTCGCTTTGGTCATCATGCTGCCCATGCGCAGAGCCGTCATCGGGCTTACGGCAGGCTTGGCCGCGGCGGCGGTGCTGGGCAGTCTCGTTGCTCTGCCGCAGCCTCTCGCCTTCTGGGCCAACCCGATCATCCTGGAATTCGCCTTTGGCATGGCGCTCGCGCTCGTCAAGGCGGAGGGGCTTGTCCTGTCGCGAAGTGTGCGCGCCGTGCTCGTTGCCGGCGGTCTCATGCTGCTTCTCGGTGCGGCCCAGGCCGACCTGCCGCGGTTTGTCGCCTTCGGTGTTCCGGCGTCACTTTTCGTTGCCGCAGCCGCCCTCGGCCCCGATCGCGTCAGGCCCGCGACGCGGCTTACGCAGGCAGCCGGCGCTCTGGGCGATGCCTCCTATGCCCTCTACCTCATCCATCCCTTCGTCATCCGCGCGGGGAGGGAGGTCCTAGTCAGGAGCGGCCTTGCCTCGGTGATCGGGCCATGGGGCTATGTTGCACTGGCCGTGGTCGGAGCCGTCGTGGCCTCGCTTGCGGTTTTCCGCTGGTACGAGCGCCCCGTGACCGACTGGATCCGGCAGCGGCTTGAGCCTGCAAAGCTGCGGCTCGCCTGAAGCGGCGGCGAGTCTCGCAGCCCGCTCAGTGCCGGGTGCTCGAAGCCAGCAGACCGGTCTCGGCCTTCGAGGGGATGCCGACCGAACGCCCCAGCTCCGACGGCTTGGCAAGCCGGGAATGGGTGGTCTTCATCACGGCGAGATTGGCCGCGATATCATCCGGAAACGGGCAGACCTTACGGGTTTCCATGTCGACGTGAAGGGACAGGCCTTCCATGGTCGCGGAGACCCAGCCCTCGCCGGCATGGCGGATTTCCATGTAGTAATGGAGGCGTTTCTCGTCGAAATCGACGAGCTGAAGCGTCACGCGAACCCGGTCATGCATCTTGAGCTCGCGCTTGTAGATCGTGTGGACTTCGGCCGCGAAGAACGAAGCCTTGCGCTTTTCCAGGTAATCGTGGCCCAGGCCGACCAGGCTGAAGCCTTCCTCCACCGCCCTGTCGAAGAGCACGTGGTAATAGGCCATGTTCATATGGCCGTTATAGTCGATCCAAGCGGGCTCGACCCGCATCGTGGAGGACACGAAGGGCGCGAAGAAAAAGACGGGTGTCCGCTTCTCCATGGTCAATGGCGTCCCTCGATATCCTCCGGAAGTCCGTTCCGTTCACAATAGGAAAAGAATGTTAGCACGTTCATCCGGTCTGTGCATGAGGGGTGCGGCATCTTTCTCAACCCGAGTGTTGCCTTGGCAACGGTTTTGGCTGCTATGGAAGGCAATGAGCATCGCAATCGGATCTGAAGCCTCCATGAATGCCACCCAAGCTCCCGTCCGTCAGAAGCCCACCGAGGCCGCCGTCGCCGCCCTTCTGGCCGATCTGTCGCAGCGCTTCGGCGATCGCGTCGCAACCTCGGCCGCCGTGCGCGAGCAGCATGGACATACGCTGACCTGGGTGAAGAACCAGCCGCCGGACGCGGTGGTCTATCCCCGGACGACGGAGGAGGTGTCGGAGGTCGTGAAACTTTGCGCTGTGCACGGGGTTCCGATCATTCCCTATGGTACTGGCACATCGCTGGAAGGGCATATCAATGCGCCCTATGGCGGAGTTTCCATCGATCTCAGCCAGATGAAGCGCATCATCGCGGTCCATGAAGAGGATCTGGACTGCGTGGTCGAGGCCGGCGTGACACGCAAGGAGCTCAACGAGCATCTTCGCGACAAGGGCCTCTTTTTCCCCATCGATCCCGGCGCCGACGCCTCCATCGGCGGCATGGCCGCGACCCGTGCCTCCGGCACGAATGCCGTCCGCTACGGCACCATGAAGGACGTGGTGCTGGCGCTGACCGCCGTGCTGCCCGATGGCGAGATCGTGAAGACCGCGAGCCGCGCCAAGAAAAGTTCGGCCGGCTATGATCTCACCCGCCTGCTGATCGGCTCGGAGGGAACGCTGGGGATCATCACCGAGATTACTTTGAAGCTCCACGGCATCCCGGAGGCGATCTCGGCCGGCATCTGCCCGTTCCCGTCGGTCAAGGCGGCCTGCGACGCGGTGATCATGACGATCCAGTCCGGCATCCCGGTGGCGCGCATCGAGCTGCTCGACGAGGTGCAGGTCAAGGCGGTCAATCTCCATTCCAAGCTGTCCCTGCCGGAAAGTCCCCTGCTGCTCCTGGAATTCCACGGCTCCGAGGCCGGCGTGCAGGAGCAGTCCGAGCGGTTCGGCGAGATCGCGGCGGAGTTCGAGGGCGGGCCGTTCGAATGGGCGACGAAGCCCGAGGAGCGCTCGCGCCTCTGGCAGGCCCGGCACGACGCCTATTGGGCCGCCAAGGGCCTGCGCCCGGGGGCTCAGTCGGTGGCGACCGACGTCTGCGTGCCGATTTCCCGCCTCGCCGAATGCGTCGACGCCACCAAGCAGGACATCCTCGAGACTGGCCTTGTCGCGCCGATCGTCGGCCATGTGGGCGACGGCAATTTCCATGTCCAGCCCCTCGTGAGCACGGACGATCCGGCGGAAATCCAAGCCTGCGAAGCCTTTGTGGACCGGCTGGTGCGGCGGGCTTTGGCCATGGAGGGCACCTGCACGGGCGAGCACGGGGTCGGCCAGAAGAAGATGAAATATCTGGAGATCGAGCACGGGGCGGGGGCGCTGAACATGATGCGCGTCTTGAAACAGGCCATCGATCCCGACAACATCATGAATCCCGGCAAGATCGTCGCGCTTTGACAGTGGAACACTTTGACGGTGGAACACATGGAACAAAGCTCCCGGTCCTTGTCGTCATGAGCTAAGGACGTTTCACCGGAACGGAGAAAAGGCAGCCTCTTGCGCGATATCCTGACGATCATCGCATCCATCGTGATCCTCATCCTGGCGGTTGCCGTCGCAGCGCCTCCCTTCATTACCTGGGAGGCGCATCGCGACACGATCGATCACATGATTGCGCGCGCGTCCGGCACGGAGGCCAAGACCGAAGGCTCCATCGACATCCGCCTGCTGCCGGCGCCGAGGGTGACCCTCGGTCGGCTGCGCCTCGGCGGCAAGACGCCGGATTCGCCCTTGCTCACGGCCGATTACGTCCGCGCCGAAGTGGCCCTGATGCCGCTGCTGCAGGGCGACGTGCGCTTCACGGAAACCCGGGTGGGACGGGCCGATATCCGGATCCCGGTTGCGGGCGACGGCGAATGGCGCCTGCCGCCGGATATCGTTTCGGGCAGCGGCCGCGCCCGCCGCTGGGCGATCGAGAATCTGCGGGTCGGACAGCTTCTCCTGACGACCCAGAGCGCGAGCACGGGCCGTACGAATCAGGCCTTCGCGGAAAACGTCTCCATCGAAGGGCAGAGGCTGATCGGGCCTTGGCGCGTCGAGGGCACGACCTCCGGCGTGCCGTTCCGGCTGGTCACGGGTGAGCTGGCCGAGGACAAGACCATTCAGGTCAAGCTGTCCGGCGGCGGAGACATCTATCCACGCTTCGATATCGACGCCCGCCTCGGTCTGAACGAGGGAACCGGTGAGGCCGGAACGCCGAATGTCTCCGGCAAGGCCAAGGTCCTGTTCGGCCCTCCGGCACAGGTTGCCGCCGCAGGCATTCCCATCCCCATTGCGGTCGAGACGGAGTTCAAGACCGTGCCCGGCGCCGTCGAGCTCAATCCCGTCAGCCTGGAGGCCGGGGAGGGCGGCGCGAGCCTGCGCATGACCGGCGAGGGCCGTATCGGACTCAACGAACCGCGCATCTCCCTCAAGCTCGAGGGGCGCCGGCTCGATGCGGACAGCTTCATTCTCTCAGGCAATGGGCAGGATTTCAAAAGCCGGCTGCAGCAATGGTCCGTGCCGGTGATCCATTTCCCCATCGATCTCGACCTCAAGATCGACAGCATCGGGCTCGGCCAGGAAGACCTGTCGAGCGCCAATCTGCGGCTGTCACTCGACACCGGCCGCGCCCGGCTCGACCGGATCGAGTTCATAGCGCCCGGTGACACCCGTGTGGCGCTGGAGGGCGAGCTTGGCCTGACCACGCGGGGCGGTCTCAACGGCAAGGTCGCTCTCGCCTCGAACGCATCCGACCGGCTCGCCCGCTATCTCGCCCGCATCGGCATCAACTCGCCTCTCCTGCGGGTGCTCGATGGACGCCCTGTCGAGGCCTCCTCGGAAATCGCCTTTGCCAACCCGGTCCTGTCCTTCAACCGCCTGCGGCTGAAGACCGGCGAGTCGACCCTGACCGGCAATGTCCGCTACACCGCGCCGGAAGTGAACGAGCGCGGAAAGGTCGAGGCGCAGGTCGCTATCCAGAGATTGAACCTCGACGACCTGCCGCAGCTGTCCAGCGTCTTCCAGGCCACCGAGAAGGTCGATGTCGGTTTCATCCTGGATGCGCGCGGCGTCAGCGCCGGCAAGAGCCCCGCGACAGGCCGGATTTCCGCCCGCATCCTGTCCGACGGGCCGGCGCTGCTGGTCGAGACCCTGGACATCGTCGATCTCGCCGGAGCCAATGCCCGCGTCCGCGGCCGCATCGCACCGGACGGATCGGGCCAGATCACGGGGAAGGTGACGGCGCAGCGTGCCGATCCGCTGGTCGATCTTCTCGGCAGCGTGTGGGTCGGAGGCATCTCGAAGCTCGTGCCCCTTTTCGTGCGCGAGGGCGCACTCGATCTCGATGTCACCTCCGAGCGGGTCGCGCCTGCACCGGGCTCGACCGAATTGCGGCTGCGCACGACGGCGAAGGGACGCGTCGCCGGCGGGCCGTTCGAGGGCCGGGTCGACTCGGTGGATGGTCGGACCGAGAGCCTGACCATCGGGCTTTCGACCGACAGTACCGGACGCTGGGTCAATCGCGCGAATCTGGCCGGCCTGAACCGGCCATCCCAGATCGATCTTCGCGGCACCCGCGTCGGATCCGGCCAGTTCAACCTCACCGTAGCCGGCGAGGTTGCAGGCATGCGGATCGCGACAAGGCGGCCCTTCTCCTTGAGCGAAGGCGACGACGTCGTGGACAGCGGCGAGGCCGAGGTTTCGACCGCTGACGTCGCCCCCTTTCTGCAATTGCTGGGAGACGGCGCAGGCGTCGCTTCGCCCGTTCCTGCCAATGGTCGCGTGACCCTGGGACGCGAGCGCGGTGCGACCCTCCTCGACATCACCGGCAAGGTGGCGAACAACAACGTGCAGGCGCGCCTCGTTGCCGCCTCGCGCTCGGAGATCGGCGGCGAGGTGTCTCTCGAGCGGGTCTCGCTGCCCTGGCTCGTTGCGGCGCTCTCGCTCAACATGCCGGGGGATGCCGGCACGACGGCGATCTGGTCCAACGCCCGCTTCGGTCAGAGCGGACGCCTCGTCACCGGCGGGCAGGTCACCTTCCGGGTCGGGACTCTGGAGCTCGGGCGCGGCCTGCAGGCGAGCCGCGGGACTTTCGTCGTCGAGGCGAAGTCGGACGGGATCTCGCTGCGCAATTTCGAGGCGACCATCGGCTCCGGCCGGATCACGGGTGGCACCACGATCACCCGTCAGGGCACGGTCGCGACCATCGTCGGCGAAGGCGCACTCGAGAGCGTGCCTCTGTGGGCGCTCGCCGGCTCGACCCCGTTCGAGGCCGTTCTCTCCGGCCCCCTCAAATTCGGCGCGGCGGGATCGAGCCCTGCGGAACTCGTCGCCAATCTCGGCGGGGCCGGCGACTGGCAGGTGACGAACCTGCGCATCCCGGCGGCGGATCCCGGCGTCTTCGAGCGCGCGCTCAAGCGGGCCCTGACCGAGAACGATCCGCTGGTCGAGGGCAAGTCGGAAGCGATCCTTGGGATGGAACTCGGCCGCGCCCCCTTCAACGCGGCGCCGATCAAAACCTCGGCGGCGCTCGTCGGCGGCATTTTGCGGCTCTCCCCCTTCGTGGCGGAGAGCGCCGCCGCCACTTGGCAGGGAGCCGTCACCTTCGACCTGAAGACCCTGCAGCTCGATGCGCGCGGGGCGCTGACGGCCAAGACATCACCGCCGGAATGGGTCGGCGCTCCGCCCTCGGTCGGCCTGAACTGGCAGGGCTCGCTGATCGCGCCGGTGCGCCAGATCGATGCCGGTCCCTTCCGCAACGGTCTTGCCGCCATCGTGCTCAAGCGGGAACTGGAAAAGATCGAGGCCTTCGAGCGCGCCGCAGCCGAGCGCCAACGCCAGATCGATGCGCAGCGCGAGGCGGAACGGCAGCGTGTCAAGGCTGCGGAAGAGGAGGCCCTACGTCAGGCGCGGGCTCGTGCGGAAGCCGAGCGGGCCCGCCGCGATGCCGAGCGACTGCAAATGGAGCAGCAGAACCAGCCGGAGCCGGCGCCTGAACCCGCTCCCTCACAGACCTCGGCCCCTCCAATGCCCCCACCGTTCCAGATCGCCCCGCCGCCCTCGGTCTTTGGGGCTCCGCCGACGCGGTAGTGCCATCCTCGGCGAGGGAAGGGCCGGAAAGGGACGCTCTCACTGTCATTCCGGGGCGCCGTAGGCGAGCCCGGAATCCATAAACACGACGTTTCAGAAAGAGAAAATCAGCATCGCGCACCGTTTTGCGCCGTCAGCGGTTATGGATCCCGGGCGCCGCTGCGCGGCCCCGGGATGACGGCGCTGTGTTTGTCGCACGTCATCCCCGGCCTTGTGCCGGGGACCCACGTCTTGGGAACCGCAGCGTTGCAAAAGGCGTGGGTGGCCGCAACAAGTGCGGCCATGACGCGAGAGGGCCTCATTCCAGGGCGAGCAAAGCAAAGTGAGAGGTGTCGACGCCGGCTGCTAAAGTGCGTCGGTGCCGTTCAACGCGGACGCACCCAGGCGACCACGCAGGTCGTTGAGCACGAACACCCGGATCGCGGAGGAAAGGTTCTGCTCGCCCCGATCCGCATCGATGCGCCCGATCAGGGCCTGAATGGAAATCTTGTCCCGCTCCGCGATCTCGCGCAGGCCCTGCCAGAAGGGCTCTTCGAGCGAGATGCTCGTCCGGTGGCCGGCGATGGAGACGGAGCGCTTGACGATGGAAAAGCCCATTCACGGCTTCTCGTCGTCGTCGCGCTTATGCGCATCGAGCCGACTCTTTTCCATGTCCTGCTCGGCCTTCGTCAGGCTCTTTTCAGCCTTGGTGCGGCCGAAGCTGACGCGGTTCTCGGCGGCGCGGGCCTCTTTCTCGGCCCGCGCCTTCTGCTTGCGCGCCTGGCGCAGATTGATGATCTCGGCCATGGCGCTTGTTCTATTTTATTCGCCCGGCTGAAGCATTGTCTCGGGACGCACGACGGCGTGGAAGTGAGCCTCCTCGACGCCGGCCTTGAGAGCCTCTTCCTTCAGGGTCGTGCCATTCTTGTGCGCCGACTTGGCGATGGCGGCCGCCTTGTCGTAGCCGATCGACGGAGCGAGCGCCGTCACGAGCATCAGCGAGCGCTGCATCAGCTCGCTGAGGCGCTCCCGGTTCGGCTCGATGCCGACGACGCAGTTGTCGGTGAAGCTGACGGCGCCGTCAGCGATCAGGCGGATCGACTGCAGCACCGCGTTCACGATCACCGGCTTGAACACGTTGAGCTCGAAATGGCCCTGGCTGCCGGCGAAGGTCACCGTGGTCTGGTTGCCGGCCACCTGGCAGCACAGCATCGTCATCGCCTCGGCCTGGGTCGGGTTGACCTTGCCGGGCATGATCGACGAGCCGGGCTCGTTCTCGGGCAGCGAGATCTCGCCGATGCCGGAGCGCGGGCCGGAGCCCATCAGGCGGATGTCGTTGGCGATCTTGAACAGGCCGGCGGCGAGGCTCGCCAGCGCACCATGGGTGAAGACGAGCGCGTCGTTGGAGGCAAGTGCCTCGAACTTGTTGTCGGCCGAGGTGAAGGGCAGGGCGGTGAGCTCGACCACCTTCGCTGCGAATCGGTCCGCGAATTCGGGATGGGCGTTGAGGCCCGTGCCGACGGCAGTGCCGCCCTGGGCAAGCGCGTAGATGCCGGGCAGCGTCGCCTCGATGCGGGCGATGCCGAGCTGGATCTGCGCCGCATAGCCGGAGAATTCCTGGCCGAGGGTGACCGGGGTCGCATCCTGCAGGTGCGTACGGCCGATCTTCACGATGTCCTTGTAGGCTTCGGCCTTGTCGTTCAGGGCCTTGAGCAGGTGCTTGAGCGCGGGAACGAGCCGGTCATGGATCTCGCGGGCGACCGCGATGTGCATGGCGGTGGGAAAGGAGTCGTTCGACGACTGGCCCATGTTGACGTGGTCGTTGGGATGAACCGGCTTCTTGCTGCCGCGCTCGCCGCCGAGGCGCTCGATGGCGAGGTTCGAGAGCACCTCGTTCATGTTCATGTTGGACTGGGTGCCCGAGCCGGTCTGGTAGACCACCAGCGGGAACTCGTCGTCGTACTTGCCCTGCACCACGTCGGCGGCGGCGCTCGCGATCGCATCGGCGAGGCGCGGTTCGAGCTTGCCGAGATCCTTGTTCACAAGGGCGGAGGCCTGCTTCACGATGGCCAGCGCATGGACCAGCGGCAGCGGCATCCGGTCGGTCCCGATACGGAAATTCTGGAGCGAACGCTGCGTCTGCGCACCCCAGAGCTTGTCGGCGGCGACCTCGATGGGGCCGAAGGTATCGGTTTCGATGCGGGTTGAGGGCGACATCCTGACCTCTTTCGATGGAGTTGCGTGTTCTTATCTCAAATGGTGGCGCTCGCAACTGCGAACGCGCATTGGAGGCCTTGGAAAATCGCATGAGCGACACCCTGGAAGCGCCGCTGTTCCGCCCGCCGCACCCGAAGCCGCGCACGGAGCCGCTCGGCATGGTGGCTTTTCTGCGCGCCGTGCGCGAAAACCCCCTGAACACCTGGATGGAGGCGCATTTCGAGGATCTCGTCCTCACCGGCGAGGGTGCGCTCGGGCGCATGACCGTGGTCAACGACCCGGCCATCATCCGCCACATCCTCGTGGACAATGCCGCCAATTACCGGAAGGACGACCTGCAGATCAGGATCCTGGCGCCGGGCTTGGGGCGAGGGCTCGTGACGGCCGAGGGCGACGAATGGCGGCTGCAGCGCCGTACCATCGCGCCGATCTTCACCCCGCGCCATGTGGGCAGCTTCTTCCCGGCCATGGTCGAGGCGGCGGACCGCCTGGTCAGGCGCTGGCAGCGCCGCCCGAACGGTCGCGTGGTCGATGCCTCCCTCGAGATGACCCGGGTGACCCTCGACGTGCTCGAGCGGACGATTTTCACCCATGGCGTACCGAAGGACCCGGATGCGCTCGGCCGCGCCATCACCCGCTATTTCAACAGCTTAGGGATGGTCGACCCGCTCGACATCTTCGGCTTCCCCGACTGGGTGCCCAGGATCGGCCGCCTGCGGGCGCGGCCGTCCATCCGCTTCTTCGAGGAGACGGTCAACGAGCTGATCGACGCCCGCAAGACGCTCCTCGCCAGCGGCGAGCCGGCGCCGCGCGATCTTCTGACCCTGCTTCTGGAGGCGGCGGATCCGGAGACCGGCAAGGGCCTGACCGATATCGAGGTGCGCACGAACATCGTCACCTTCATCGGTGCCGGCCACGAGACGACGGCGAATGCACTCTCCTGGTCGCTCTACCTGCTGTCCCAGGACGAGCGGGCGCGTACCAAGGTGGAGCAGGAGGTCGATGAGGTGCTGGGGGAGGGGCCGATCGAGCCGCAGCACCTGGAGCGGCTCGTCTATACCCGCGCGGTCATCGACGAGGCGGTGCGTCTCTATCCGCCGGCCCCCTACATGAGCCGCTCCGCCATCAACGACGACCGGATCGGCGACTTGGATATTCCCGCAGGTTCGATGGTGGCGATCTCTCCGTATGTCCTGCACCGCCACCGCAAGCTCTGGGACGAGCCGGACGCCTTCCGGCCCGAGCGCTTCCTGCCGGAGAACCGCAGCCGGATCGACCGCTTCGCCTATCTGCCCTTCGGTGCAGGGCCGCGGGTCTGCATCGGTGCGAGCTTCTCGCTGCAGGAGGCGGTGATCGTGCTCGCGACCATCGCCCGCTCGGTCAGGCTCGATCTGGTGGAGGGGCACGAGGTTGCGCCCGTGCAGCGCATCACGCTGAGGCCGAGAGGCGGCCTGCCGATGCGCCTGACGCAGCGCGCCCGGAAAGACGCGCCGGCGACGGCGTGACCCGAGAATTGGAAGGGCTCAGTTCTTCTTGCGAAAGGCGTCGAGGCTGACGACCTCGGCCGTGCCCGAGGCAGCATCCGCCTCGTCGGATTTCTCATCGCCCTCGCCGTTACCCTCGGCCTCCGCCGTCGCAGCGGGAGCTTTTTCCGCGGCCGGCTTCTTGTCCGCCGCGGGTGCGGGCTTGCGCGGCTGCTTCAGCTCGACCGGCTCGGAAGAGCCGTTGCGGATCGGCTGCGGCGCGGCGGGAGCCTCCTCGATCTCTTCCTCTTCATCCTCGTCCTGGCTGTCGAACTTCAACCCGAACTGCACGGAAGGGTCGAAGAAGCCGGTGAGTGCATCGAAGGGGATGAGCAGCCGCTCCGGAATGCCGGAGAAGGACAGCCCGACCTCGAAGGTGTGCTCGGTGACGTTGAGGTCCCAGAACTGATGCTGGAGAACGATGGTCATCTCCTGAGGATATTTTTCGCGCAGGCGGTTCGAGAGGCGAACGCCGGGAAAATCCGTCTGGAAGGAGATGTAGAAATGGTGCTCGCCCGGCAGACCGTCCTTGGCATCGATCAATACCTTGCGCACGACGCCTTTGAGCGCGTCCTGCACCAGAAGATCGTATCGGATCAGGTCTTTACCACCGGCCATAAGCGAGCCCTTGCAGAAACAAAAGTGGAGGCTTCTGTTGCCAGGTGCCTCCGGACCCCGCCTTACGGTGCTAACCGCAAGGGCTTTGATTCGGCTTTAGGGACCGCTTACGCAGCCACTGCAACCGGAGCATAGTTGTCGTTGGCAACTATAGATTCGGCCCGATAACGGCGGAACCATGCCGAGCAAAAGCCTATCCTTTACGCCCTCGTCGATCCTATTTCGCCCCCGCCTAAACCCAAGCGTGGCCTGGGTTTAGGTGGAGGCGCCGGGTACCGCCCCCGGGTCCGATAGGTTTATTCCGATAGCCGTTTATCGCCATAGTCGGTCTCGCGACCGACAGCCTCAATATAGGTGGCGCGGACGGAATTTGAAAGGTCGGTTGTCCCCACTCTTCGCGCAAAAGCGACTCGGCACCCCTCGCGCGCTGCCTTATGATTAAGCGAGGAGCACACCATGCAAGCCTATCTCGATCTGATCCGCCGCATCATGGATGAAGGCGTCCGCAAGGACGACCGAACCGGAACCGGGACGATTTCCGTCTTCGGTCATCAGATGCGTTTCGACCTCAGCGAGGGCTTTCCGCTCGTCACCACGAAGAAGCTGCATCTGCGCTCCATCATCCACGAATTGCTGTGGTTCCTGAAAGGCGACACCAATATCCGTTATCTGAAGGAGAACGGTGTTTCGATCTGGGACGAGTGGGCCGACGAGAACGGCGATCTCGGACCGGTCTACGGCAAGCAATGGCGCTCCTGGGCGAAGCCCGATGGCGGCACCGTCGACCAGATCCGCTGGGTGCTCGACGAGATCCGCCGCAACCCCGACAGCCGCCGCCTCATCGTCTCGGCCTGGAACCCGGCCGAGCTCGACAAGATGGCTCTGGCACCATGCCATTGCCTGTTCCAGTTCTACGTCGCGGAGGGGCGGCTCTCGTGCCAACTCTACCAGCGCTCGGCGGACGTGTTTCTCGGCGTGCCCTTCAACATCGCGTCCTATGCGCTTCTCACCCACATGATGGCGCAGGCGACGGGCCTGCAGCCGGGCGATTTCGTCCATTCCTTCGGCGATGCGCATCTCTACCTGAACCATCTCGAGCAGGCGCGACTCCAGCTTTCCCGCGATCCGCGTCCGCTGCCGAAGCTGCGGCTCAACCCGGCGGTGCGCTCGCTGTTCGATTTCACCTACGACGACATTGCCATCGAGGATTACGACCCGCATCCCGCCATCAAGGCTCCCGTCGCGGTCTGAGTACCATGACACGGCGGGAGGCCATCGAGAGCGCCGTGCGCATCCTCGCGCCGCGCATTCCACGCCATGAATTCGAAGCCGTGACGGACCATGCCCTCGGCAGCAGGGGGCTCCACACGGCCAATCCCGAGACGGCCGCGTGGCTGTCGCTGACGGCCTATATCCGGCACCGCCTGACCGATTACGACGAGCTTCTCGACGACGGCTACGACGCCGAGAGCGCACGCTTCTTCGTGCTCGACGACATGAACGCGGTTCTGGAGGATTGGGGCTCGCCGAGGCGGGTCTCGGGGGAGGAAGCGGAATGAGCTCGACAGCAATGGCCGCTTGCGAGACAACAGCCGCATGAGTCTCGTCATTCGCAAGGCTGAAGAGCGCGATGCTCCGGCGATCTTCGGCTTCATCCGCGAACTCGCCGAATACGAGCGCTTGGCCCATGAGGTCGACGCAACGCAGACCGATATCGCCAAGGCTCTTTTCGGCCTCAGCCCACGGGTCTTCGCGGATATTGCCGAGTGGCAGGGCGAGCCGGTCGGCTTCGCCCTATGGTTCCACAACTTCTCCACCTTCCGCGGCCGGCACGGGATCTATCTGGAGGATCTTTTCGTCAGGCCGGCATTCCGCTCAAAGGGGATCGGAAGGGCTTTGCTGAAGCATCTCGCGCGCCGCTGCCTCGACGAGGGCCTAACCCGGCTGGAATGGTCGGTGCTCGACTGGAACGAGCCCGCCGTGCGCGTGTACCGTTCCATCGGTGCGATCCCGCTGGACGAATGGACGGTGCAGCGGATGACCGGAGAGGCGTTGGAGCAACTGGCCGGAGACTAGATTTATGATATCGTTATTATTATATTTGTTATAATTCATCTTTCATGAGGTCATGCGTCATGACAGTCGAGGTCAAGGTCACACAGGTCGGCTCGTCGCTCGGCGTGGTGCTTCCGCGGTCCGTCCTTGAGCGGCTGAAAGTCGGCAAGGGCGATCATCTGCACGTGGTCGAGACTGCGACGGGCATCATCCTGACGCCGCTCGATCCCGAAGTGCAGGAACAGCTGAAGATGATGGACGAAGTTATCGTCGAGTACCGCGAAACGCTCGATGCCCTTTCCAAATGACGGACCCGAGATGGATCAACCGTCAGGCATTGCTGCTTAAGCACGCCGAATCCCTGCGTCTTTTCGGCGGAGCCGAGGGCCTGCGTGACGAAGGCATGCTGGATTCCGCTTTGGCGCGCCCGTTCAACGAGGAGCGCATTACGCACCTGGCGGCAGCTTACGCCTTCGGTCTGAGCAAGAACCATCCCTTCATCGATGGAAACAAACGGGCCGCCTTTATCGCCTATGTCGGTTTTCTCAAGCTCAATGGCTTCAACCTTGTGGCATCTCAACCGGAGGCTTACCGGACGATGATCGAACTTGCTGCCGGCACGATAAGCGAGGAAGAATTTGCAATGTGGATCCAGGCGAACAGCAAAGCACGAACAGCCCTATGACCCTTCCCCTCATCCTCGTCGTCGCGGTAGCCGAGAACGGCGTCATCGGGCGGGACAACCAGCTGCTCTGGCGGCTGAAGACCGATCTGGGGCGCTTCCGCAGGCTCACCATGGGCAAACCGATGATCATGGGGCGAAAGACCTTCCAGTCGATCGGCAAGCCGCTGCCGGGGCGGGAGACGATCGTGCTTACCCGGGATGTCGGCTTTGCCGCCGAGGGCGTGCACGTGGTCCACACCTGGGACGAGGCCGTGGCCAAGGGGCAGGAGGTCGCGACCCGGATGGGGGCCGATGCGGTTGCAATCGCCGGGGGCGCTGAGATCTATGCACTGGCCCTGCCGCATGTTCAGAGCATATTCCTGACCAGGGTCCATACCGCTGCCGATGGTGATGCCGTGTTTCCGGACTTCGACCGGTCACAGTTTCGCGAGACGCGGCGGGAGGATCATCCGAAGGGGGGCGACGACGAGCATCCGTTTACCTTTATTGATCTCGAAAGGCGTCGTTGAGCCTTCTCAAGGTTGACGAAGGCGTTTCGAGTCCCCAATTCGCAGGCTTGACAGGCGGCAGAGGCAACACCCACAACCGTCTCATGTTTTCATCGGCTCTCCGGCCGATCTTTTCGTAAGTGAGGAAAGGCGTCCTATGCCTTGGAGTAACCAAAGCGGCGGCGGTGGTCCCTGGGGACAGCGCGGCGGATCGGGAGGCGGCAAGAGCCCATGGGGCTCAGGTCCGCAGGGAAATGGAAACCCGCCCGATCTCGAAGACATTCTGCGCCGCAGCCAGGATCGCCTGAAAGACTTCATCCCCGGCGGCTCCATGGGCGGCAGGGGCCTGATCATCCTCGTTCTCGGCGCCATCGCCGTGTGGCTCCTGACTGGCTTCTATACGGTTCGGCCCAACGAGGTCGGCATCAACATGATCTTCGGCAAGTACACCGGGACCACCGCCGAAGGCCTGCGCTACAACCTCCCTTATCCGATCGGGCGGGTGATGAAGCCCAACGTGACCGCCCAGCAGCGGGTCGAGGTCGGCTATCGCTCGACGCCGACCGGACAGGGGCGCGCCCGTGACGTGCTCGAAGAGAGCCTGATGCTCACCGCCGACGAGAACATCGTCGATCTGGATTTCGATGCGGTCTGGCAGATCAATCCGGCCCGTCCGCAGGATTACGTCTTCAATCTCCAGAATCCCGACGGCACCATCAAGTCGGTTGCCGAGAGCGCCATGCGCGAGGTCATCGGCCGCCGCAACATCCAGGCCATCCTGACCACCGAGCAGGCCAGCGTCGCCCAGGAGGTTCGTCAGATCATGCAGGAGGCTTTGGATGCCTATGGCGCCGGCGTCCTGATCAACGTGGTCCAGCTGCAGGCCGTTCAGCCGCCATCCGAGGTCCGGCAGTCCTTCTTCGACGTGAACGCGGCCCAGCAGGATGCCGTTCGCGTCCAGAACGAGGCCGGCGCCTTCGCCAGCCGCGTCGTGCCGGAGGCGCGAGGCGAGGCAGCCCGGACCGTGCAGCAGGCCGAAGCCTATCGCGAACAGGCGGTTGCCGATGCGACCGGTCAGGCGGCCCGGTTCCGCCAGGTCTATGAAGAGTACCGCAAGGCTCCGGACGTGAGCCGCGAGCGCATCTTCCTCGAGACCATGGAGCGCGTCTTCGGCGGGATCGAAAAGATTATCGTCGACCAAAGCGGTCAGGGTGTCGTGCCCTTCCTGCCTCTCACCCAGAACCCGCGCCCGCAGCCGCAGGGCAATGCCGCCAACCCGCAGGGAGCCACGCGATGAACGGTACGACTCTTCGCACGGGCCTCCTGATCCTTCTGGCTCTCGTTGCTATCGTTCTCTACAGCTCGGTCTTCATCGTCCAGCAGACGCAGTATGCGCTGGTGCTGCGCTTCGGCGCGGTCCAGTCGGCGATCTCGGAGCCCGGCCTGAAGTTCAAGCTGCCGCTGGTCGACACCGTCACCTTCTTCGAGAAGCGCGTGCTCGATCTCGATCTGCCGGTGCAGACCGTGCTGTCGGCCGATCGGCAGAACCTAGAAGTCGACGCTTTCACCCGCTACCGGATCGTCGATCCGCTGCGGTTCTACCAGGCCGTGGGCAACATCTCTCTCGCCAATCAGCGCCTGCAGAGCTTCACCAACTCCGCCATGCGTAACACGCTCGCGAGTGCCTCTCGCGATGCCATCGTGCGCACCGAGCGCGCCGACCTGATGAACCGCATCCAGGCCGACGTGAACCGGCAGGCGGCGAGCCTCGGCATCGAGATGATCGACGTCCGGCTCACCCGCGTCGATCTGCCCGCCGCCAACAGCCAGGCCGTCTATCAGCGCATGCGCACCGAGCGCGAGCGCGAGGCAGCGGATCTGCGCGCCAACGGTCAGCAGCAGGCGCAGACCATCCGCGCCCGCGCCGAACGCGAAGCCACGATCATTCGCGCCGAGGCCAATCAGAAGGCCGAGGGCCTGCGAGGCGAGGGCGATGCGAACCGGACTCGCATTCTGGCCGAGGCTTTCGGGCAGGATCCGGAGTTCTTCTCCTTCTTCCGCTCCATGCAGGCTTACGAAGCCGGCTTGAAGGGAGGGGACACACGCCTCGTCCTGAGCCCCGATTCCGACTTCTTCCGCTATTTCAACGACCCGAACGGTCGGAGGAACGGTGGGGCTGCCGCCACTCGGCCCGCACCTGCGCCGGCCCAGCCGGCTCCAGCGCAATGATAAGACCCTGATGTTGGACCTGATTGCAGCCCTCGGCCTCGCTCTTGCGGTCGAGGGCATTTTATTTGCGGCCTTCCCCGACGGGATGCGCAGAGCGATGTACGAGGCGGCTCACAGCCCGAGCGATCAGATGCGGATCGTCGGGATCATCTCCGCACTGATCGGCATCGGGGTCATCTGGCTGGTGCGCCAGTTCGGCTGAAGCATCGGACCCCCGGAGGGCGGTGGCCACTTTTGGGATCCGCACGATGCATATATCTTATGTCGTGCCTGGGACGGTTCCGGATCGCACGCTGGAGGCGCGGCCAAGCTTCCGCCGCAATGCCCGCTTGAATGACGGGGCCAAACACCAATTTATATGCGTATTCTCCGAGAGAGGGTTTTCGATGAACACAGCCACGAATGCGCTGGCGCCTTCCAAGACGGGACTGCCCCAGCGCCCCATGCGCCGGCTCGCAGCGTCCTGCTTCGCGGTCTTCACGATTGTCGCGACGGCCATGCCTCTGCCGGTCTATGCCCGGTCGACGCCTGAATCCTTTGCCGATCTTGCCGCCGAGGTGACGCCCGCCGTGGTCAACATCTCGGCCTCGACCACGGTCGAGGCCCGCAACAGAACCCTGCCGCAGCTTCCGCCAGGCACCCCCTTCGAGGACCTGTTCGAGGAGTTCTTCAACCGGCGCGGCCAGGGCGGCGGCGGGGGCGGGGGTGGAGAAAACAGCCCCTCGCGTCCGCGCAGCTCGAACTCGCTCGGCTCGGGATTCGTCATCGATTCGTCCGGAATCGTCGTCACCAACAATCATGTGATCGGCGATGCCAATGACATCAGCGTGATCTTCCCGGACGGCTCGCGCCTGAAGGCCGAGATCATCGGCAAGGATTCCAAGGTCGATCTGGCCGTTCTGAAGGTGAAGTCCGACAAGCCCCTCAAGGCGGTGAAGTTCGGCGATTCCGAAACCATTCGTGCCGGTGACTGGGTGATGGCCATCGGCAATCCCTTCGGCCTCGGCGGTTCGGTCACGGCCGGCATCGTCTCGGCCCGCGGCCGCAACATCGATTCCGGCCCCTACGACAACTACATTCAGACCGACGCCTCCATCAACAAGGGCAATTCCGGCGGTCCGCTGTTCAACATGAACGGCGAGGTCATCGGCATCAACACCGCCATTCTCTCGCCGACCGGTGGCTCGGTGGGTATCGGCTTCGCGGTGCCGGCCTCCACGGCCGTTCCGATCATCGACCAGCTGCGCCAGTTCGGCGAAACCCGCCGCGGCTGGCTCGGTGTGCGCATCCAGAACGTGGACGACGCCACCGCCGAGGCGCTTAGTCTCGGCACTGCCCGCGGCGCCCTGATCGCCGGCATCGACGACAAAGGCCCCGCCAAGCCGGCAGGGCTCGAGGTCGGCGACGTGATCGTCCGCTTCGACGGCAAGGACGTGAAGGATTCCCGCGATCTGCCGCGCATCGTAGCCTCGACCCCGGTGGGCAAGGCCGTCGACGTCGCCATCGTCCGCAAGGGCCAGGAGATGACCAAGCAGGTCACCCTCGGCCGCCTCGAGGACACGGAGAAGCAGGCGAGCCTGCAGCAGCCCTCGACCGAGCCGCCGACGGCGACCCGCCAGGCGCTCGGCCTCAACATGTCCGGCATGACGGACGAACTGCGCCGCAGATTCAGCCTGAAGGACGACCTGAAGGGTGTGGTCATCACCCGCGTCGACCCGAACTCGAACGCCTCCGACAAGCGGATCCAGGCCGGCGAGGTGATCGTCGAGGTCAATCAGGAGCCGGTGACGAACCCGGCCGAGGTGACCAAGAAGATCGACGACCTGAAGTCGCAGGGCCGCAAATCGGCGCTGCTGCTCGTGGCCAACGCCCAGGGCGAGGTACGCTTCGTCGCTCTGTCGATCGAGTAGGCGGATCTCCGCAAAGGATCTGGAAGGGCGGTCTTCGGGGCGCCCTTTTCGTTTATCGGGATCGTTCTTTATTAAGAACAATATGGTTGACATAAAGGCCTGATCTGAGGGAATGGAAAGGCACCTTCTCCCTCAGCGAGCGGCAGGTCCGGATGGGGCTGCCGCCGAGATCAGAGCATCATGACCCAGCACGTCTTTCCCGTTCCCGCGGCCCTGAAGTCGACAGCGCATGTAGATCGGCAGGCCTATCAGGATCGCTACCGGCATTCGCTGGAGGATACGGAAGGGTTCTGGCGCGAGCAGGCGCAGATCCTGGATTGGGTGAAGCCCTTCACGCGGGTGAAGAACACCCATTACTCGCCCGATGACGTGACCATCGAATGGTTCTCCGACGGCACGCTGAATGCCTCCTTCAACTGCGTCGACCGGCATGCCCGCGACCGGGGCGACGACGTGGCCATTCTCTGGGAGGGCGATTCGGTCGGCGATGCACGGCGTGTCACATGGCGCGATCTTCAAGGCGAGGTCGCCCGCCTCGCCAACGTGCTGAAGTCGCTCGGGGTGAAGAAGGGCGATTTCGTCAGCGTCTACCTCCCCGTGGTGCCGGAGGCCATCGCTGCCATGCTGGCCTGCGCCCGGATCGGAGCGGTGCATTCGGTCGTGTTCAGCGGCTTCTCGGCGGAGGCGCTCGCCGGGCGGATCGAGGATTGCCGTTCGCGGGTCCTGATCACCGCCGATGAGGGCATGCGAGCGGGCAAGCATGTGCCGCTCAAGAAGAACGCGGACGCAGCCATCCAGAACCTGCCTTTCGTCGAGCATGTGCTTGTCCTGCGCCGCACCGGTGCGGACGTTCCGATGAAAGCGGGCCGCGACCGCTGGTACGACGAGGCGCTTGCCGACGTGTCGGATAAGTGTGCTCCGGTCGAGGTCAATGCCGAGGTTCCGCTCTTCGTGCTCTACACCTCGGGCTCCACGGGCAAGCCCAAGGGCATGCTGCACACCACCGGCGGCTATCTCGTCCACGCCGCCGCGAGTTTCCGGGCGATGTTCGACTATCACCCTGGCGACATCCATTTCTGCACGGCGGATGTGGGCTGGGTGACGGCGCATACCTACCTGATCTACGGCCCGCTCGCGAACGGGGCCACCATCGTCCTGTTCGAGGGCGTGCCCACCTGGCCGGACGTGTCGCGCTGGTGGCAGATCATCGAGAGATACAAGGTCAACATCTTCTATACCGCGCCCACCGCCATCCGCTCGCTCATGCGCGACGGAGAGGCGCCGGTGCGCAGGCACGACCTGTCGTCGCTCAAGGTCCTGGGCTCGGTCGGCGAGCCGATCAATCCGGAAGCCTGGCTCTGGTATCACGAGGTCGTCGGCGGCGGGCACTGCCCCATCGTCGACACCTATTGGCAGACTGAGACCGGCGCGGTTCTCCTATGCCCGCTCCCCGGCGCCACGGATCTCAAGCCCGGCTCGGCGACGAAGCCTTTCTTCGGCGTTCGCCCCGCCCTGCTCAACAGCGATGGAACGATCGTGGAAGGCGAGGGAGCAGGCAATCTCTGCTTCGCCGATTCATGGCCAGGACAGGCGCGCACGATCCTCGGCGACCGCGAGCGCTTCCTGAAGACCTATTTCAGCACCTTCCCCGGCTACTACTTCACCGGCGACGGCGCACGGCGCGATGCGGATGGCTATTACTGGATCACGGGCCGCCTCGACGACGTGATCAACGTCTCGGGCCATCGGCTCGGCACCGTCGAGGTCGAATCGGCGCTCGCCTCACATCCATCGGTGGCGGAGGCCGCCGTCGTCGGCATGCCGCACGAGATCAAAGGTCAGGGCATCTTCGCCTTCGTCACGTTGAAGGAAGGCATCGCCGAGAGCGACGAATTGCGGCGCGATCTGGTCCAGGTCGTGCGCACCCGCATCGGCCCCATCGCCACGCCGGACCGGATCGAATGGGCGCCGCAACTGCCGAAGAACCGCTCGGGCAAGATTTTGCGCCGCATTCTCACGCGCATCGCGGCCGGCGATTTCGAGAACCACGGCGACACGTCCACGGTCGCAGATCCTGCGGTGGTCGCAGAGATCGTGAAGAGGGTCCAACTGCACAAAACCTGATCACGGCCAGTCCTTGTCATAAAGAACCCACCTTGTCAGGATAGTCCTATCGCGGATCGCCGGAGCAGATTCTCGCCCGGCGATCCGGTCGCGTCTTTTCGTTCAGTTTCAGTATCCCGCATCCGCTTTGTTTCACACAAATGGAGCCACGGCCGCTGGCGATCTCTGCCGAGCCTGCCGAAGGCATCACCCAGTTCATCGGGGCATCAGGAGCAGAGGAAGCCATGAGCACCATCAAGACCAAGGACGGCACCGAGATCTTCTACAAGGATTGGGGCTCAGGGCAGCCTATCGTCTTCTCCCATGGCTGGCCGCTGAGCGGGGATGCCTGGGACGCGCAGATGATGTTCTTCGGCGAGCGCGGCTTTCGCGTCGTCGCTCATGACCGGCGCGGTCATGGACGCTCGTCGCAGACCTGGACCGGCAACGACATGGACACCTACGCCGACGATCTCGCTGCGGTGATCGATCATCTCGATCTCAAGGACATCGTTCTCGTCGGCCATTCCACGGGCGGCGGCGAGGTTGCACATTACATCGGCCGTCACGGGACGAAGCGTGTGGCGAAGGCAGTTCTCGTGGGCGCGGTGCCGCCGCTGATGCTCAAGACCGAAGCCAATCCGAAAGGCCTGCCGATCGAGGTCTTCGACGACATCCGCAAGAACACCTACGAGAACCGCTCGCAGTTCTTCTACGATCTCAGCGTGCCTTTCTACGGCTACAACCGCGATGGCGCGAAAGTGTCGGAAGGCATCCGCATGAATTTCTGGCTGCAGGGCATGCAGGCGGGCATCAAGCCGGCCTATGACTGCATCAAGCAGTTCTCCGAGGTCGACTACACCGAGGACCTGAAGAAGTTCGACATTCCGACTCTGTTCATCCACGGCGACGACGACCAGATCGTTCCCATCGTCGCAGCGGCGATGATCTCGTCGAAGATCGTGCCCAACGCGACGCTGAAGGTCTATCCCGGCGGCGCGCATGGCCTGGCGCAGCTCGAGCCCGATCGGTTCAACAACGACCTTCTGGCCTTCATCAAGGGCTGAGCCGATACGCTGCGGCGCCGGGAATCAGACCGGCGTCGCAATGATCTCGTCTGCCGTGTATCCCTGCGCATAGAGAAGCGCCGACAGATCCGCATGATCGATCCGCGCATGGGCGGCCGCAGCGACTGCAGGCTTGGCGCGGAAGGCAATTCCAAGGCCCGCTTCGCCCAGCATGGCGAGGTCGTTGGCGCCGTCGCCGACGGCCATCGTCTCATGGTGAGCGAGGCCGAAGCGCTCGCGCAGCTCGATCAGGGTCGCGAGCTTCGCCTCGCGGCCGAGGATCGGCTCCTCGACAATGCCGGCGAGCTTTTCGCCATCGAGGATGAGGCGATTCGAGCGGTGCTCGTCGAAACCGATCTTGGCGCCGATGGGGCCGGTGAACAGGGTGAAGCCACCGGAGACGAGGCAGGCATAGGCGCCGTTGGCGCGCATGGTCTGCACGAGGGCCCGGCCGCCGGGCGTCAAGGTAAGCCGCGTCTCGACGATCTCGTCGACCACGTTGACCGGCAGGTTCTTGAGCAGCGCCACGCGCTCGCGGAGAGCCGGCTCGAAGGCGATCTCGCCGCGCATGGCGCGCTCGGTGATTTCGGACACTTCCTTCTTCAGTCCGACGTAATCCGCCAGCTCGTCGATGCATTCCTGGCCGATCATGGTGGAATCCATATCCGCCAGGAACAGGCGCTTGCGTCTTGTCGCCAGGGGCTGCACCACGATGTCGATGGGCTGGCCAGCAAGAGCGGCGCGGAGGCTCGCCTCGACCGCCTTGGCATCCGCTGATCCGGAGACGATCAGGTCCGCTGCGATTCCCCTTGCCAGAACCGAACGTTCCGTCTCTTGTCCGAGCGACGCAGCCGCCGACGCTACGATCTCTTCCGTGACGACCGGTCGGGACGGGTTGGCGATCAGGGTCGCGACGAGGGAATTCTGGGAAGGCGCCATTGGGAAACCTGGCTGTGAGTGAGTTTAAGATCGGCGCGGTTCTCATCGCAGGGCCGACCGCTTCAGGCAAGTCCGCATTGGGCATCCGGCTGGCTCAAGAGCTCGACGGCGTGGTGATCAATGCCGATTCCATGCAGGTCTATCGCGATCTTCGCATCATCACCGCCCGTCCGACACCGGAGGAAGAAGCCGAGGCTCCCCACAGGCTCTACGGCCACGTGGATGCCGCCGTGAATTTTTCCGTCGGCCGCTATGTCACTGACGCGATCCAGGTCCTGCGGGACATCCGTGGGCGAAAGCTGCCGATCTTCGTCGGTGGAACGGGCCTTTATTTCAAGGCGCTGACGGAGGGCCTGTCCGACATTCCCCCCGTGCCGGACGAGGTGCGCGATCAGGTGCGCCGGGAGAGCGAGGGCCTGGAAACGCCCGAGCTTCACCGCCTCCTGTCGGAACGCGACCCTGAGACAGCCGGCGCCTTGAGACCCTCCGACCGTTTGCGGGTCCAGCGGGCGCTCGAAATCTTCGCCGCGACCGGCCGACCTCTCGTTTCCTTCCATGGTTCGCGCCAGCCCGGGCCTTTTGCCGAGGTTCCGGTCGTCAAGCTCTTCCTTTCTCCGGAGCGGGACGAACTCCGTCGGCGCATCGATTCCCGCTTCCTTGCCATGATGGACAGGGGCGCACTCGACGAGGTGAGGGCGCTCGGCGAGCGCAGCCTCGACCCAATGCTGCCGGCCATGCGCGCACATGGGGTGCCGGGGCTGCTTGCCCATCTGCGCGGTGAGATCTCCCTCGACGAGGCGATCACCCGGGGGCAGGGCGACACGCGCCGCTACGCCAAGCGCCAGTTCACCTGGTTCCGCCATCAATTGCCGGACTGGCAATGGGTCGAGCCGGAGAGGGGCTTCGAGGCCGTCACGGCGCGGATCAATGGCTCGGGGTGCCGGTCGCCATCTGATAGAAAGTGATGAATATCTCGAACACGATCAGCAGAACGATGATCAGTTCGAGGCGTAAGGACCGCTCGGTGTCGATGATGTCGGTCAGCGCCTGGGCGGTATCGCCCAAGACCTCGAGCTTGCGGTGGAGCGCGGTGGCGCGTTCCTTCAACTCGTATTCGTCCTCGAGGCGGGCATAGAGGCGCTCCAGGTCCGGGCGGTCCCAGAGGACATCCGGCTTTTCCTCCACGGCCACGCCGCCAGACATGCGCTGGCGGACGAGGAGAGCTTGGCCGACTTGTTGGAGCATCCTGCGGCGATCCCGGGGGCGCCGACCCTTCTCGGCAAGGTGCCTGACCGAGGGCTCCACCAGTTCGAAGGCGGCCGCCGCTTCCCGTTCGTCGCGGGCAAGCGTCGCGCTCTTCGACAGGGCGTCGGCGATGACGATCAGGCGCTCGGTCGAGAGCCTCTTGATGAAAATCGGGCCCCCCGGCGGGATCTGGTCGTCCCGGTCCGGCGAGATTTCGATCAGCGCCGTTTCCTCCTCGTGGCGGGCGAACTCGCCCCGGATGCGCTGGCGCAGGCTGCGGATGACCTCGTCCTCCTCGAGCGGCGTGAGGCCGACGAGCACGGCGACGCCGTAACGGAAGAGGGCGACGAAGCCGTCCTGGCCGGCGCGGAAGGCGAGGGGGGTGGTGGAGAGCACATCGCTGCGCTCGAGTCCGGCCACGTCGAGGCGATCGCCGAGGAGGAGGGCGCGGGCCGTAAGGCGCATGTTCTGCATCGGCGTGCCGGTGGAAGAGACGGTCTCGGTCATGGTCATACGACTAAAATAGGGGGCAGAAGATAGAAGCTTAGCCGCGCGGAGCCAAGTAGCCCCTCCTTGACCGAATGAAACGGCTCGTTTAACGTCTGCGCAACTTTTGAATCGAGAGCTGCCCCAATGCGCAAGCTTATTCTCGTAGTACGAGCGCCATCGACGGAGCGGGATTGACCCGCAGGTCCGGCGATGGCGCACAGGCCCCCTCAGGGGCCTTTTTTATTGCCCAGATTCCAAGACAGTGATGCGAAAGACCCCAGGGAGCGAGTGAGATGAGCGAGACGATGACCGGAGCCGAAATGGTGATCCGAGCCCTGCAGGACCAGGGAGTCGAGCATATTTTCGGATATCCGGGCGGCGCGGTCCTTCCGATCTACGACGCGCTCTTCCACCAGGAGAAGGTGCGCCACGTGCTCGTCCGGCACGAGCAGGGCGCGGTGCATGCGGCCGAGGGATATGCCCGCTCCTCCGGCAAGCCTGGCGTGGTGCTGGTGACCTCGGGACCGGGCGCGACCAACGCGGTCACGGGGCTTGCCGACGCCATGATGGATTCGATCCCGCTCGTGTGCATCACCGGCCAGGTGCCGACCCATCTCATCGGTTCCGACGCCTTCCAGGAATGCGACACGGTCGGCATCACGCGCCATTGCACGAAGCACAATTATCTCGTCAAATCGATCGAGGACCTGCCGCGCGTCCTGCACGAGGCCTTCTACGTCGCGCAGAACGGACGCCCGGGTCCGGTGGTGGTCGACCTGCCGAAGGACATCCAGTTCAAGACCGGCTCCTATGCGCGGCCCTTGAGCAACCAGCACAAGACCTATCGCCCGACCGTCAAGGGCGACATGGATCATATCCGCGCCGCCATCGAGCTCATGGCCAATGCCAAGCGCCCGGTGTTCTATACCGGCGGCGGTGTGGTCAATTCGGGCCCGCATGCCGCGACGCTGCTGCGCGAGCTCGTGCGGCTCACAGGCTTTCCCATCACCTCGACCCTGATGGGGCTCGGCGCCTATCCGGCTTCCGACAAGCAATGGCTCGGCATGCTCGGCATGCACGGCACCTACGAGGCCAATCTCGCGATGCATGAATGCGACGTGATGATCAATCTCGGCGCGCGCTTCGACGATCGCATCACGGGACGTCTCGATGCCTTCTCGCCCTTCTCGAAGCGCATTCATGTGGACATCGACCCGTCGTCGATCAACAAGACGGTGAAGGTCGACATTCCGATCGTCGGCGACTGCGCGCATGTGCTCGAAGACATGCTGCGCCTGTGGCGCCAGAACGCCCAGACCCCCGACAAGGTGGCGCTCAAGGATTGGTGGGGCAAGATCGAAGGCTGGCGCGCTCGCAACTGCCTCGCCTACAGAAAATCCGACGAGACCATCAAGCCGCAATACGCGCTGCAGCGGCTCTACGAGCTCACCAGGGATCGCGACGTCTACATCACCACGGAAGTGGGCCAGCACCAGATGTGGGCGGCGCAGTATTTCAAGTTCGAGGAGCCGAACCGCTGGATGACCTCCGGCGGCCACGGCACCATGGGCTACGGCCTGCCCGCCGCCGTCGGCGTGCAGCTCGCGCATCCCGACGCGCTGGTGATCGACATTGCCGGCGAAGCCTCGATCCAGATGATGCTGCAGGAAATGTCAACGGCGCTGCAGTACAACCTGCCGCTCAAGGTCTTCATCCTCAACAACGAATATATGGGCATGGTGCGCCAGTGGCAGGAACTGCTGCACGGCGGGCGCTATTCGCACAGCTATTCGGAATCGCTGCCCGACTTCACGAAGCTCGCAGAAGCCTATGGCGGCGTCGGCATTCGCTGCGACAAGCCGGGCGAGCTCGATGCGAAGATCATGGAGATGATCAACGTGAACCGCCCGGTCATCTTCGACTGCATCGTCGACAAGACCGAGAACTGCTTCCCGATGATCCCCTCGGGAAAAGCGCATAACGAGATGCTTCTCAACGATTATCTCGGCGAGACCGGAGCCGATATCGGCTCGGTGATCGATGAGAAGGGCAAGATGCTAGTTTAACGCGGAAGGCGAAAAGAATGCCAACCCTCGTCATCGCCAACAAGTGCTATTCGTCCTGGTCGCTGCGGCCCTGGCTGCTGCTGAAGCAGCTCGGGGTCGCCTTCGACGAGATCACCATTCCCCTCGATCTGCCTGACACCAAGGCGAAGGTGCTCAAGCATTCGCCGGCGGGCAAGGTGCCGATCCTGATCGACGGCGATGTGACCGTGTGGGAGAGCATCAGCATCATGGAATATGTGGGCGACGTCTATGCTCCGGTATGGCCGTCGGATCGTGGCGCCCGTGCCATGGCACGCTCGGTTGCGGCGGAAATGCATGCCGGCTTTCCGGCCTTGCGCTCCGCATGCCCGATGAACCTCGGCAAGAAATTTTCACAGAGAGATCGCGGCGAGGCGGTGGCTCGCGATGTCGCCCGCTTCAGTGAGATCATGCGTCAGGCGCGCGAACGTTTCGGTGCCGGCGGAGAGTTTCTCTTCGGCACGTTCTCTGCCGCGGATGCCATGTATGCGCCGCTCGTGACGCGCCTCGATACCTATTCGATCACGGTCGATGCCACGACCCGTGCCTACATGGATGCAATCCTCGCGCTGCCTGCTTTCCAGGAATGGCGTTCGGCTGCATTGACGGAAGAATGGATCGTCGATGCCGACGAGGTGGACGAGGAAGCCATCGCGAACTACCGCAAGGCGGCTTGAGAATTTTTGAGGAAGAATTCGGGAACGAGACCATGCTTCAGATGAAAACCCACTATCCCGATGCGACCCGCGTCGAGCCCGTGAATCGGCACACGCTCGCCGTCATCGTCGACAACGAGCCCGGTGTGCTCGCGCGCATCGCAGGCCTGTTCTCCGGCCGCGGCTACAACATCGAAAGCCTGACCGTCACGGAGACGGAGCACGAGGCGCATATCTCGCGCATCACCATCGTCACCACGGGCACGAACAGCATCATCGAGCAGATCAAGAGCCAGCTCGAGCGCCTCGTGCCGGTGCACCGCGTGATCGATCTGACGCTGACCGGCGAAGCGGTGGAGCGCGAACTCTGCCTCGTGAAGGTGGTCGGCAAGGGCGACTACCGGGTCGAGGCGATGCGCCTCGCGTCGGCCTTCGGTGCCCGCACGATGGACGCGACGCTCACATCCTTCGTCTACGAACTCACCGGCACGACGGAGGAGGTCGAGCGCTTCATCAAGCTGATGACGGCGGTCGGACTGGTGGAGGTCTCCCGCACCGGCGTCGCCGCGATGGCGCGCGGTGCGGAAGGAATTGTGTAGGGTTTAGCCCCTGAACTCGCTCTCGCGCAGGAACGCTTCCTCCTCCGGCGTGGTCTCGCGGCCAAGGATGGCGTTGCGGTGCGGGAAGCGGCCGAAGCGGGCGACGATGTCGCGATGGTGGCGCGCCCACTTGGAAGAATCCTCGCCGAGGGCTTCGTTCAAGGTCACCGAGCGCTCCTGATCCGCCAAGGATTCGGAGTGCATGAAGGGCAGGTAGAAGAACCGGCGGAAGTCGGGTTCCACCTTTTCGTCGAAGCCGCGCTCGATGGCGCGGTCGGCGGCCATCAGGGCGACCGGATCGGTCTTGTAGGTTTCGCGCTTGCCCCGGAACATGTTCCGGGGGAACTGATCGAGGAGGAGGATGACGGCGAGCACGCCTTCCGGGGTGAGCTCCCACTCGTTGAGATCGCCCCGCGCGGCGGCCTCGTAGGTGGGCAGGAAACGGTCGCGGCAGATCTGGTCGAAGGCTTCGTCCTTCGAGAACCACTTCTCGGGCCCGGCCTCGCGCCAGAAAGAGACGACTTCGTCGGGAGTGGTAAGGCGCTGCATGCGGCGTCATCCTTCGCGGTGTAAGATTCGAGACGTCAATCTAGAGCATTGGAGAGAGGTTTGAACTCTCCGGCTTGAGATCGTTTGTCGGCGGAATGAGCCGACCCTTGCGCCCAGCGCAGTCAGGGGTCGCAGTTTTGCTACAAACAACAGCTTGTCAGCGCAGTTTTATTCGCTAAAAGCGGCGCCTGACAAAATAAATGTTGCGCGGGTCCAGGCCGGCGTAGCGCTAACACTGACCGGGGGAAAGCCCCCTTCGAGATAAGGGACTTGAGGACCATGCGTGTCTATTACGATCGCGACGCCGACATCAATCTGATCAAGGGCAAGAAGGTTGCCATCGTCGGCTACGGCAGCCAGGGCCATGCCCACACCCTGAACCTGCGCGATTCCGGCGTGAAGGACATCGTCGTGGCCCTGCGCAAGGGCTCGCCCTCCGTGGCCAAGGCCGAGAAGGCCGGCCTTAAGGTCATGGAAGTGGCCGAGGCCGCCAAGTGGGCCGACGTGGTCATGATGCTGACTCCCGACGAGCTGCAGTCCGACATCTACCGCACCGACCTGCACGACAACCTGAAGCAGGGCGCGGCGCTGCTCTTCGCCCACGGCCTCAATGTCCATTTCAACCTCATCGAGCCCCGCAAGGACCTCGACGTGCTCATGGTCGCCCCGAAGGGGCCCGGCCACACGGTGCGCTCCGAGTACCAGCGCGGCGGCGGCGTGCCGACCCTGATTGCGATCCACCAGGATGCCACCGGCAACGCCCATGACATCGCGCTTTCCTACGCCTCCGCCAATGGCGGCGGCCGCGCCGGCATCATCGAGACCAGCTTCAAGGAAGAGTGCGAGACCGACCTCTTCGGCGAGCAGGTGGTGCTCTGCGGCGGCCTCGTCGAGCTGATCAAGGCCGGCTACGAGACCCTCACCGAGGCGGGCTATGCCCCCGAGATGGCCTATTTCGAGTGCCTCCACGAGGTGAAGCTGATCGTCGACCTCATCTACGAGGGCGGCATCGCCAACATGAACTACTCGATCTCGAACACGGCCGAATACGGCGAATACGTCACCGGCCCGCGCATCATCACGGCCGAGACCAAGGCCGAGATGAAGCGCGTGCTGGAAGACATCCAGAGCGGCAAGTTCACCCGCGACTGGATGCTCGAGAACCGGGTCAACCAGACCTCCTTCAAGGCGACCCGCGCCCGCAATGCCGCTCATCCCATCGAGGACGTCGGCTCCCGCCTGCGCGATATGATGCCGTGGATCAAGGAAAAGGCCCTGGTCGACAAGTCCCGGAACTAATGTGCTTCAGGCCCGGCCCGCCCGTGCCGCTTCGACATGAGCCGCTAAAGCATCGGACCCAAAAGTGGACTTGCATTTTTGGGATGCTTCCGATGCTGGTGCTCTAAGACGAATGTAAGTTTGTCACGGCGGCATAATCCGGCTAGAGCATCGGAGGAACTCTCCGATGCTTTTTTGCTGCGATGATCGCTAAGAGCCTGATCGACGAACCGCCGGATTTCACCGCTCCGATCTGGGCCGGACTGGACCCCGCCGCGCGCCTGGAACTCCAGTCCCAGCTCCAGCGCATCCAGCTGCCGGGCGGCGCGGTCCTGTTCCAGGAAGGCGACCCGGCGGATTCGCTCTACATGGTCATGTCGGGAGCGCTCGGAGTGGCCGTCCGGGGCGGTCACGGCGAGCAAAGGCGCATTGCCCGCATCGAGCCGCCGGAGACGGTCGGCGAGATGGCTCTCATCTCCCATGCGCCCCGCTCCGCGACCGTGACCGCGCTCAGAGATACCGTTCTGCTCAAGCTGCCGCGGGAGGATTTCGAGCACCTGATCGAACGGTGGCCCTCAGTCACGCTCTATCTCTCGAGACTGCTGGCCGACAGGCTTCGGGAGGCGACCCATAGTGCGCCCACCACCTTCATGCCTACGGCCTTTGCCGTCGTTCCGGTGACGAAGGACGTGGATATCAGGGATTTCGCGCAGGCCCTTCTCCGGGAGATGCGACGCAGCCATGGAGCCGGGATCGATCTGCTCGATGCGATGCCGGCCCAGACAGATGAAAATTGGCTCTATCGCTTCGAGGCCGGCCGTGAGCGCGTGGTCTACGTTGCGTCCGAACCGTCCGGTGACTGGACCGGGCGGTGCATCCGCCATGCGGACCACGTCATATTCGTGGCTCGTCCCGGCGAACCTCTCGCCTGCGATGCCGAGACGCTGGCGCCTTCCGCCGCATCCTGGCGCAGGCACGACCTTGTCCTGCTTCAGAAGGCGGATGCCGCCCGTCCCGCACCGGCGCACCCGTCCCTCGACCGGCTTCCCGTGGATCAGCGCCTCCAGGTCAGGGAAAAGAGCGTGCCGGACCTGCAGCGGCTCGTCCGTACCTCGAGCGGGCAGGCGATCGGCCTGGTCCTGGCCGGCGGCGGCGCCCGGGGCTTTGCCCATCTCGGTGCCATCCAGGCGCTGCGGGAATACGGCATCCCCATCGATCTGGTCGGCGGCACCAGCATCGGTGCCCTCATGGCGGCGACCTGCGCCATCCAGATCGGCCTCGACGAAGCGAAGGCCATCATGCGGGAAGCCTTCGTGACGAGGCCGCCTCTGAACGATTACACCCTGCCGCTCGTTGCGCTGGTGCGGGGCCTCAAGGTGGATGCGCGCCTGATCGAGCATTTCGGCGAGCGGACCATCGAGGATCTCTGGCTGCCCTTCTTCTGCGTCTCTTCAAATCTGACGAAGGGAACGACCCATGTTCATCGGAAGGGGACATTGTGGCGCGCGCTTCGCGCGAGCCTTGCGATTCCGGGTCTTCTGCCGCCCGTGATCGATCCGGAAGGCGTGCTCGTCGACGGCGCCATGATGAACAACCTGCCGGCGGATGTCATGGCCGACCTCCAGAGAGGGCCGGTTCTCGGGATCGACGTGGCGCGGGATGCGGCTTTCACGGGTCCTGACGAGGCTCGGAGGGCAACGCTGCTTCGCCGCCTTCTCGGCGTGCCGGCCGATGCGCCGGATATCGTCAGCCTGCTCTACCGCTCGGCGACCATCTCGAGTGAAGCTCAGACGCTGAAGGCACGGGCTCACGCGGCGCATATCATCCATCCGCCCCTTGCGGATGTGCCGCTGCGCGGCTGGGACCAGTTCGAGACGATCGTGGAGATCGGCTACCGTCACACGCGCGAGCGTATCGAGGCGGGGGCGCTCACAGGGTTCAATATCGGCTGAGATCGTCCGATGCTTTAGAACTGTTTCCACTGGCGCGGAATCAGCTCTCTTCTATGCTTTGACGCATTTTTTGACGGCGAACCGGATCCACTTTTCCGTCCGATGCTCTAGGTCCGATGCCACATCATCGCGGCCGCGGCGACAAGAACGCCCAGGACGATGCCGAGCGTTTCCGAGCGGTATTTCCAGAACCGGTACGTGGCATAGGAGCAGAGGAGCGTCGCCAGGAGGCCCGCGAGATCCTGTGTCAGATGGTTCACCTTCGTCGGGCCCTGCAGATGCGCAGTGGCTCTCCAACTCTCCGTCATCCAGAAGACCGAAAAGACGAACGAGACGAGAGCGCCGACCGACGGCCACCAGAATGCCGGGAGGCCGGTTTCCAGGGGATTCGCGGCCTCTGGGGAAGAGGCGACAGGGGTGAGCTCGTCGTAGGAGTCCGGAGAGGGAGAGGTCACAACAAGCTATCCGCAATGTTATAATAAATATAACATTGCGGAAGGCCCTTGCCACCTCTGGAAATGGAGGGGGACGGCGGCTCGCGGGGCAGCGAGCCGCTAAGTTTTACTGCTGGTTGTCCTTGGTGTTCTGAGCCTTGTTGTTGCTCTGCTTGCCTGGGTCGATGCGGTTTTTCACCGTGCCGCCGGAGCCACGGACATGATCGCCGGGATGCTTTTTGCTCTCGCCGGAATTGTCGCCGCTCATCTTGCCTTTACCCATGGGTAATCTCCTTTATGGATCGAGGTTAATGAGCCCCGGGAGTCCGGGTTCCTGCGGCGAAGCGCCTACCAGGGCAGGTGGGGGACGAGGCTTGCTCCCGGCCCTAGGACGAGAAACGCCCAGGCCGAGGCTGATGCCATATTGGCCGCCTGAAACAGCACCGGCGGCATCAGGAAAATGCCGGCAATGAGGGCGACGACGGCGCGGATCGGGCCGACGAAGCGCCCGAAGAACACCGCCCAGGGGCCGAAGCGCTGAAAAAAGCTCTCACCCCGGGCGACGAGCCTTGGGCTGCGCGACAAGGGCCAGGTTTCATAGGCGGCCTCCTTGTAACGTCGGCCGATGGCGTAGGAGACCCAGTTTCCGAGAAAGGCGCCGACGGCTGCTCCCGCCCAGATCTGCCAGAAGGGAACCTCCGCGGCAGCCAGCACGAAACCGACGGTGATCAGGATTGCCGTGGTCGGCAGGAGCAGGGAGATGAAGGCGAGCGACTCGGCAAAGGTCATGAGGCCGACCACCAAGGGAGCATAGGCCTGATGGGTCTGTACGAATTGCACGATGCTGGTCTTCAGAAACTCGATATCCATCGGGCCGTGATTGTCCTGTTGCGGTTGCGTGCCAAGGCAATAAGGCCCTCTGCGTCAAGAACCAACTGCCTTTGTGATGGATCGGATCACATCACGCGATTTGAAGCGGAGCGCTTGTTGCGCTAACCGGAAGATGAAGGGGGGCCTGAACCATGAACGTTCTCTCGATCCAGTCCCATGTCGCCTACGGCCATGTGGGCAATGCCTCGGCCGTGTTTCCGATGCAGCGGCTCGGTGTCGAGGTCTGGCCGATCCATACGGTGCAGTTCTCGAATCACACCGGCTACGGTTCCTGGAAGGGGCGCGTCTTCGACGGTCCGGCCATCGAGGATCTGGTCGAGGGCATTGCCGAGCGCGGCGTGCTCGAACGGTGCGACGGCGTCCTCTCCGGCTATATGGGCTCCGCCGATATCGGCAATGCGATCCTCTCGGCCGTGGCGCGGGTGCGCTCGCTCAATCCGGATGCGCTCTATTGCTGCGATCCGGTGATCGGCGACGTGGGGCGCGGAGTCTTCGTGCGTCCGGGCATTCCTGAATTCATGCGCGAGCAGGCCGTGCCTGCCGCCGACATCATCACGCCGAACCAGTTCGAACTCGACTACCTGTCGGGCCTGACCACCCAGAGTCTCGACGATGTGAAGCGAGCGATTGCGATCGTGCAGGGGCTGGGTCCGAAGGTGATGCTCGTCACCTCCGTCGAGACGAAGGAAACGCCTGCCGACAGCGTCGATCTCATCGCGGGCTCCGACGGACGGATCTGGCGTGTGCGCACGCCGAAACTCTCCCTGTCCGTGAATGGCGCCGGCGATGCCATCGCGGCGCTGTTCTTCGTGCATTACGCCCGCTCGCGCTCGGCGCCGACGGCCCTCGCCGAAGCGGCATCCTCCGTCTACGGCCTTTTGAAGCGCACGGAGGAAGCAGGCTCCCGCGAGATCCTGACCATAGCAGCGCAGGAGGAGTTCGTGACGCCCTCTCATCGCTTCGACGCCGTAGAGGTTTAAGACGATCCCGGCCGGCGGATAGGCCGAAGGGAGAAGGCGGCCTCGCTTGCGGTCGATCTTCGGGCGGTTAGAATGCCGGCCTGAAAGAGGGACCATGAGGATCGGAATGGATCAGGCGACCTCCCTTGCGGCGGTGGCGCTCAACGATGTTGCCATCACCTTCGGGCCGAAAGTCGGTGGTTACACGGCCGTCAGCGGAATCGATCTCTCCGTCCGTCCGGGCGAATTCGTCGCAATCGTCGGCCCGACCGGCTCGGGCAAGTCCACGATCCTGAATGCGGCGGCGGGCTTGCTGAAGCCCTCTCAAGGCAAAGTGCGGATCTTCGGCAACGATCTTGCGGGCCTCAATCTGCGCTCAGGCTATCTCTTCCAGCAGGAAGCGCTGATGCCGTGGAAGACGGCGCTCGACAATGTGGCCGTCGCACTCGAACCGAAGGGTGTTTCGCGCAGCGAGGCATTGCAGCGTGCGCGGGATTGGCTCACCCGCGTCGGACTCAAAGCCTTCGTCGACCGTTATCCGCACATGCTCTCCGGCGGCCAGCGCAAGCGCGTCGCGCTGGCTCAGGTGCTGATCCGCGATCCGGAAATCCTTCTGATGGACGAGCCCTTCGGGCCGCTCGACGCGCAGACGCGTCAGATCATGGGCAATCTGCTCCTCAGCCTGTGGGCGGCGGACCGTAAGGCGGTGATGTTCGTCACGCACGATCTCGAGGAGGCGATCGCATTGGCCGACCGCGTCGTGCTGCTGTCGGCGGGCCCGGCGGCACGGATCATCGGCGATTTTCCGGTGCCGCTGCCGCGGCCGCGCGACATCGCGGAGGTGCGCATGGAGCCGACATTCCACCATATCCACAAGGAGATCTGGGCGAGCCTGCGCGTGGAGGTCCAGAAAGCCTATGCCCAAGGGGAGGGAACGTGATGCCGCGTCTGAAACTGACCGTGCTTCAGATCGGCGTCGGCTTGATCTTCCTTATGCTGTGGCACGTGCTCACCGTCTATCCGATCTCGGGAACGCCCAAGCAGGTTCAGTTCTTCTTCTCGACGCCGCTCGACGTTCTCAAACGGTGCTGGACGCTTTTCGCCAGCGGCGAGATCTGGCGCCATCTCTGGATCACGCTTGTCGAGACCATTTTGGCCTTTCTGTTCGGTGCAGGCGGCGGCATCATTTTCGGATTCCTGTTCGCGCGCAAGGAACTGCTCGCCGCCGTGTTCGACCCTTACATCAAGGCAGCGAACGCGCTGCCGCGCGTGGTGCTCGCACCGATCTTCGCGCTCTGGTTCGGCCTCGGCATCTGGTCGAAGGTGGCGCTCGGCTTCACCCTCGTCTTCTTCATCGTGTTCTTCAACGTCTACCAGGGCGTCCGCGAGGTCTCGCCCGTGGTGCTCTCCAATGCGCGCATGCTCGGCATGAACGAACGCCAGTTGCTGCGCCATGTCTACTGGCCTTCCGCGCTGACCTGGGTGTTCTCGTCGCTGCACACATCGGTGGGCTTCGCGCTCGTCGGTGCCGTCGTCGGCGAATATCTCGGCTCGTCCGCCGGGCTCGGCTACAAGATTCACGAGGCCGAAAGCGTCTTCGACGTGACGGGCGTTTTCGCCGGCATGCTGATCCTCTCCGTCTTCGTGATCCTCATCGACATGCTCGTGACGATGATCGAAAACCGTTTCCTGGTCTGGCGGCCGCAGACGTCGCTCGCCGCGCAGACTTGAGATGAAGAACGACCCAATCAAACAGGGAGAAACGCCATGGAACGCCGTACATTTCTGAAAAGCGCAGGAGCTCTCGGCCTTGCGGCCGCGATGGGCCGGAGCGCCTTTGCGCAAGGTGCGCCCGAAAAGGCGAAGGTAACGCTCGGCGTCGGCGGCAAGCCGCTTCTGTACTATCTCCCGCTCACCATTGCCGAGCGGAAGGGCTTCTTCAAGGAGCAGGGGCTCGAGGTCGAGATCAACGATTTCGGCGGCGGTGCGAAGTCGCTACAGGCACTCATCGGCGGCTCCGTCGATGTGGTGACCGGCGCCTACGAGCACACGATCCGCATGCAGGCCAAGGGACAGGACGTCGTGGCCGTCACGGAGCTCGGACGCTTCCCGGCCATCGTGATCGCAGTCAAGAAGGACAAGGCCGGACAGATCAAGTCGGCTGCAGACTTCAAGGGCCTCAAGATCGGCGTGACGGCGCCGGGTTCATCCACCGCGCTCACTGCCCAATACGCCATGGTGAAGGCCGGTCTGAAACCGTCCGATGCCCCGATTATCGGCGTTGGATCGGGCGCCAGTGCGGTGGCTGCGATGAAGAAGGGCGAGATTGATGTGATCTCGCATCTCGATCCGGTGATCGCAAAGCTCGAGGCGGACGGCGACATCCAGATCCTCATCGACACCCGCACGGAAGCTGGCACCCGCGCGCTCTTCGGCGGCTCGAACCCGGCTGCGACCCTCTACACCAAGAAGGATTTCATCGACCAGAATCCGCAGACCGTTCAGCGCCTTGTCAATGCTTTCGTAAAGACCCTGAAATGGCTTCAGACAGCAAAGCCCGAGGACATCGCCGCGACAGTGCCGGAGGAATACTACCTGGGCGACAAGCCGCTCTATCTCAAGGCGGTGCAGAACTCGCTCGAGAGCTACTCGCGCGACGGCATCATCCAGATGTCCGGCATGCAGAGCGTGCTCGACATGCTGCGCCAGCTCGATCCGGAACTGAAGGACGCCAAGATCGATCTCGCGGCGACCTTCAGCGACCGCTTCGTGCGGCAGGCCTCGATGTAGGCTGGGTAGAATCGGTGCTTCTGTTGACTCGGTGCTTTCCGTCATGGCCGGGCTTGTCCCGGCCATCTCGATAAGGTGAAGCGCATCGCCTCATTAAATCGAGATCACCGGCACCGATCCCCGGATCAAGTCCGGGGAGGTGATGACGTGAAGGGGCAATGACGAGGCATTCGGTTGACAGAAGGGCGCTCGACGGTACCTCATCCGGTGTCGAAGAATCGGTGGTTCCATATCACCAAAGGCTCCGGTAGAGGAACGATCCACATGTCCCGCCGCTTTGTCACCCTGGACGTTTTCACGGGCGAGCTTTTCGCCGGAAATCCTCTCGCTGTCGTGCTCGATGCCGAAGGGCTCGATGTGCCTGCGATGCAGAGGATCGCGAAGGAGTTCAATCTCTCCGAGACGGTTTTCGTCCTCCCACCTTCCGAGCCGCGCCAGCGCGCGGATATCCGCATCTTCACCCCGGCGCGCGAACTGCCCTTCGCCGGCCATCCCACGGTCGGAACGGCGGTGCTCCTGGCGATCCTCGATCAGGGTGGGCAGCCGGGCGCCGCCGCCTTCGGCCTGAAGGAGCAGGTCGGTATCGTTCCCTGCGCGGTGGATGTGACCGATGAGACGAGCGGTTCGGCCCGCTTCCGCCTGCCGCGCCTGCCCTTCGTCTGGGGCGAGGGCAAGGATTCCACCACCTGCGCCTGGGCTCTCGGCCTCGATCCCACGGAGATCGGTTTCGATCGCCATGTGCCGAGCCGCCATTCCGCCGGCGTCGCCTACGATCTGGTGCCGGTCACCTCGCTCGATGCTCTCGCGAGGTCCAAGCCGCAGAGCGAGGCCTTCGACAAAGCCTTCGGCGACAGCGACCATCCGGCACCCTACGTCTATGCCCGGATCCCCCAGGCCGAGGGTCTGCGCTACCGCGCCCGCATGTTCGGTTTGGGGATGGGCATCTACGAAGACCCGGCCACCGGCTCGGCGGCGGCGGCCTTCGCAGGCGCCCTCATGCAGTGCGAGCCCTTGGGCGACGGCGAGCACAACATCGTCATCGAGCAGGGTGTCGAGATGGGCCGTCCGAGCGAGATCGCCCTGCAGATGACGATCAAGGGTGGCGCGCTGGTCTCGGCCGAAATCGGCGGGCAGGCGGTCATGGTGAGCCGCGGCGAGATTCTCGCGTGAACCGTGACATCTCGATCCGGCGCGTTTCACGCGTCGAGGCACGCTTCAGGCCGTTCGATTGGGTGTGGCCGAAGCAGAACCGGTCTTTCGTCGAGGAGAACTGGAGGCGGCGCGTTGCGGACAAGCCGAAGATGTTCAACGGGCGGGTGCTGTTGCTCCAGGATCTGAGCTTCGAGCAGGACCTGTGCCGCAACGTTTATTTCGAGGTCGATTACGCGGATTTCATCGCCTGGATCGACAAGGACTATCCCGATCCCACCATCGCCAACGGTTTTGCCATGGGGGCCCTGCGCGGAACGGACGGCGCCTATATCTGCGGTGTCATGGCAGAAGGCACGGCCAATGCGGGCCGAATCTATTTCGCTGCAGGCACCCCGGATCTCAACGATGTTACGCCGGAGGGCACGGTCGATCTGACGACGAGTCTTACCCGGGAACTGGCCGAGGAGACCGGGCTTGCTGAAGCCGATTATCACCTGGACGACGAATGGATCGTCATTCAGCGCTGGCCGACCTTCGCCTTCCTGCGGACGGTTACCTTGCCAATGACCGCGGAGGAGGGCGCGGCGAGGATCCGCGCCCATATCGCTGCCGAGGACGAGCCGGAACTGCAGGGGGTGCGCATCGTCCGCGGGAGAGAGGATATCGATCCCGAGCGAATGCCGCTCTTCCTGCAATCGTTTTTCGGCTGGGTGTTCGATCAGAGATAGCCGTGACGGGCCTTGGTGGCATTCACCATGCGCACCGCCTCGGCATCGCGTCCGGCGGCGCAGGCCGCCTCGGCCTGTCCGAGTTCCTTGTCGACGCGGTTATAGACCGACTGGTTTACATGCCCCATGGAAAGATCATTGCTCATCACGGCGCGGTATCGGTCGATCTCGCCCTTGCAGCCGGGCCCTTCCGGCATGCGGAAACCGGATGGCGTGATGCTGGTGGTCGCCGGGGCAGGGGCTGAGGCAGTCTGGTTGCAGGCGGCCAGGGGCAGCGCCAGCAGGCCCATCACGAATACAGAGTGGAACGCGGTCTTCATAAAGTACTCCTGATCGACGAGTGAGGAACAAAGGCCAAGCTTCATCCGATCTAGGGCAGTTTGCGAGCAGTCCAGTCCTCCCCACGCAGCGAGTCATAACCCATACGATAGTCGACCTCCGGCTTTTCATTTGTTTCAACCGCTTGCCTTCTCACGTGAGCGCCGTTACAAACGGGCCGTTGTTCGCGGCTTCATGCCCGCGGCCGAGGAGGATTTGGGCAGCGATGATCATCGGCTCCCACAGCGCATCGATGAAAGGCCCCGCTCCGGCGGCCGATCGCGCGCGTCTTCTTGGCCTCCTTCTCCTTAGCTGCCCCTGAGGGTCGGCTGGGCGTCGTCGCCTGGGCTCTCAGGGGTTCTAGACAACCAGGAACAACCTTGAGCGCAAAAGGCGCCCCCTCCGAGAAGGACTAGAATAATGACCGCTTCCGTATCCGGTGCCGTTAAGGACCGCGTTCTGATCTTCGACACCACCCTGCGCGACGGCGAGCAATGCCCGGGCGCCACCATGACCCTGGAGGAGAAGCTCGAGGTCGCGGAACTGCTCGACACCATGGGGGTCGACATCATCGAGGCGGGCTTCCCCATCGCCTCGAACGGCGATTTCGAGGCCGTGTCCCTCATCGCCAAGCAGGTGAAGCGGGCGACCGTCGCCGGCCTCGCCCGTGCTATCTCGGCCGATATCTCCCGTGCAGGAGAAGCCGTGCGCCATGCGGCCCGGCCCCGCATCCACACCTTCGTGTCCACCTCGCCGATCCATCTGGCGCACCAGATGCGCAAGTCGGAAGAGGATGTGCTGGAGATCATTACCAACACGGTGACCCAGGCGCGCAATCTGATCGAGGATATCGAGTGGTCCGCCATGGACGCCACCCGCACGCCCATCGATTATCTGTGCCGCTGCGTGGAAGCCGCCATCAAGGCCGGCGCCACCACCATCAACCTGCCCGACACGGTGGGCTATGCGACGCCGGACGAGTATCGCGCCATGTTCCGTGCCGTGCGCGAACGCGTGCCGAATGCCGACAAGGCGGTCTTCTCCGCCCATTGCCACAACGATCTGGGCCTGGCGGTTGCGAACTCCCTGGCCGCGCTGGAAGGCGGCGCCCGGCAGATCGAATGCACCCTCAACGGCATCGGCGAGCGGGCGGGCAACGCGGCGCTCGAAGAGATCGTCATGGCGATCAAGACGCGCGGCGACGTGCTGCCCTACGAGACCGGCATCGAGGCCACCATGCTGACCCGCGCCTCGAAGCTTGCTTCTGCCGCCACCTCGTTCCCGGTGCAGTACAACAAGGCCATCGTCGGCCGGAATGCCTTCGCCCACGAGAGCGGCATTCACCAGGACGGCATGCTGAAGAACGCGCAGACCTATGAGATCATGACGCCGGAAAGCGTCGGCGTGTCCAAGACGTCGCTCGTCATGGGCAAGCATTCGGGACGTGCCGCCTTCCGCAACAAGCTGGAGGAATTGGGCTACAGCCTCTCCGACAACCAGTTCCAGGATGCTTTCGAGCGGTTCAAGGAACTCGCCGACCGCAAGAAGCACGTCTATGACGAGGATATCGAGGCGCTGGTCGACCAGAACATCGCCATGGCCCATGACCGCATCAAGCTGGTCTCGCTCCATATCGTGGCCGGCACCCGCGGGCCGCAGCGCGCTACCATGCGGCTCCAGGTCGACGACAAGATCGTTATCGAGGAGCAGGAGGGCAACGGCCCGGTCGATGCCACCTTCAACGCCATCAAGGCGCTCGTGCCTCACGAGGCGGTTCTGGAGCTCTACCAGGTCCATGCCGTGACCGAGGGCACGGATGCCCAGGCCGAGGTCTCGGTGCGCCTCTCCGCCGACAACCGCAGCGTGACCTCCCGCGCTGCCGACCCAGACACTCTGGTCGCCTCCGCCCAGGCCTATCTCGGCGCCTTGAACAAGCTCATGAGCCGAGGCGCCCGCCTCCACGCCCAGCACGCAGCGGAATAAACAAAGAAAGGCCCGCTCTGCGGGCCTTTTCCTTAGGCTGGTGCTGGCCTATCGAACCTGCAAGCTTGGCAGGAAGCGTCTGCCGCCGGTCACCGTCCGCGTGAGCCATGATTCCTGGAGAAAAATGGCGCCTTCGCCGCCCTGTGCCGTAAAACCTTAGCCCCAAGGCGCAAAACCTCACAGAATGGGGCTAGACAGGGTGCATCCCGTTTGTTACACGCACGGCCTCTTCAGCGGACATCGCGCCGCTGAACTCGCTTCGGCGACGGGTGTGTAGCTCAGTTGGTAGAGCAGCTGACTCTTAATCAGCGGGTCCAAGGTTCGAATCCTTGCACACCCACCAAATAACTCAAGGACCTAGGTGACGACCAGCTGGAACGGTAAGGCCGTTTCACAGCCTTGTCCTCCGCTTTTCCGTCCCCTGCACTTGCATATTACGGCATCGGCAAGCCCGCACGTTGCGGCCGAGACAATGCACGCTCAGGCTCGCCTCGTCGACATCCTGACCTCCATTCGCTCTTGAGATGTGCGGCTCGATATGGAGGATATGCCGAGAAGAACGTTGGGGTGATGGATGACCAATCGGCTGACGGGCATTTCGTCCATGGCGACGCGGCAGGTTCTGGCGGACCTTTCTGCAATTTATCAGCAGCAAACCGGAATAGAAGTTGCCATCAGGCCGATGGGTGGGGTGGAGGCGGCTCGGCTGGTTCGTGCGGGTGAGCCCACCGATATCGTCGTGCTCGCCTCCAACGTGATGGAGAAACTGGAGGCGGAGGGGCACATCGTTCCTGGAACGAGAATGGGTCTTGCGCGCTCGGGTATCGCGATGGCCATCCGCTCGGGCGCTCCGAAGCCCGATATCCGTAACGAGGAGGCGGTCAAACGGGCGATCCTGGGTGCACACAGGATTTGCTATTCCACCGGACCAAGCGGCGATCATCTGCTGCAGTTATGGGAGCGCTGGGGCGTAGCGGAGGCAGTTTCTCAACGGGCTCTTCAAGCGCCTCCCGGTGTCCCGGTTGGCGCGCTTGTGGCTCAGGGGGATGCGGATCTGGGCTTTCAACAGATGAGCGAACTCATGCATGTGCCCGGCATCGAGATCCTCGGACCCTTGCCGCCGGACATCCAATCCGTGACGGTCTTCACTGGTGCTGTCGCCAGCACGTCCTATCAGCCTGAAAATTCGCGCGCGCTGCTGACGTTTCTGACCTCGCCTCAGGCGGAAATCTCAAAACGCCAACATGGCATGGAACCGGTGTGATTAACTCGCTGCGCTCTCCATGCCGACGGGTCGAGTGCTCTCGGCTATCTGCGGCGCGTCCACTCTTCGATAATGCCCTTCAGGTCTTCGGGCAGGTCCGAGGGCGTCATGATCTCCCGATCTAGTTCGGGGACCGAGAGGGAGGAAAGGAACGTGCGGTAGCGCTCGACCTTCATCTCCTGCGCCGCATCAAGGCTGTCGGCGGCCACGTCATCCGGCGAGCCGAAGAAAAGGCAAAGAAGAGCCAGGGTAGCGCGCATGGTCCGTCTCCCTCCGGGCGGCCAATAGGAAGGCATACCGTGGCATTTTCTAGGCTGGCGAGGTGTGCGCGGCGACACATTTACGCGAGGCCGATAACATTGCAATAAGAATATGATATTGCGTTTCTAATTCTATCTGTTCACCCTTGGATTCAGAATGGCCCGCGTTTGGCGAGCGCCTCGAAGCCGCCCCTCAATTGCTGAAGGCGATCCGCATAGGCCTTGCTCAGGCACGCATGGTCGGCTCCGCATGCAGCGCGTCGCTTGAGCCAGGCAACCTGTTGATCCTCCATGTCGCCGCGCGCGCCCATTCCAAGCAGAGGTTTGAGTTGGACGTAGAGGACCGACATCTCGACATCGTCATCGTTCAGTTTGCGGTCCGTACAGATCGCCTTTTCATCGGCGGTCTCGGCCTTGGCACAATCGAAGCTGGCGGCTGACGCGGGATACCATGAGCAGCCAATGATCAGCAGGGAGAGAGCAACGAGGTATGAAGGTCTTCCCATCGTCGGGTCCTCTTCGAAAAATGGAATTATGAAGACAACCGCTTTCGGCGCGATCGGGCTCCGGCCGAGGCAACGCATTTAGAAAACAGGCTTAACACACTGTGAAATGCCGGATACGTCCATTCACGCATTTTCCGCTGACGAATCCAGGCTATGGGCTCGCGATAATTGATTTCCAATGCCCAGCGAGCATGCGATCGCGTGACGCTACCACTTTAGAGATGTCGCTGACGACATGGAGGCATAACTAGAATGGCCGTGGGGGCATCAATGATTCACGACCGAATTGGACAACAGGACCTGCGGGACCGGAAGCTTCAGAGTCTGGAAGCGCGCATCGCTCACGAAAGCCGCGTCGGCTGGCCAACCTTGATGGCCACCGCCGTTCTCGTTGCCATAGCAGTCGTGATCTCCGTCTACCTGACACTCGACGCATGTTCGTTGCGCTGAACGCTGGAAGTATCCGCGGAGCTGCCATTCATTCGCGCCAGAGTGGCCGAAGCGATATCCTCGCTCCGTTAAAGCATTTCCTCGGCAAGACCGATACTTTCTTTTAACCCTCGCGCGGCTTTCCGCTCACCGATTCCGCGCTCCGTTGTAAGATCGATCCTGTAAGCGATGCCAAAGAGCACTCATGATGAGCTGCCGGAGCATCGCCTCAAGAACGACTATCTATGTAGGGGCTCATGATGAGCGATTACAGCGGACATGACCGGCCGTTCCCGGCTTGGTTTCCTTATGCCGTTAGCGGCACGATCCTGACAGCGACAATCATCTTCACGTTCAAGGTGATCCTCTGAGCGAAACTGCATTGCGAATGCGGCTCGCTCGATCTCGCTCAGTCGGCTGCACTCTCGATGAGCAGAAGCAGGTTGCCGCATCCATCCTCGAACATGACCATCGGCGGCATCCCGGCCGATGGCGTGCTCGGCTCGGAGCGGAAGGTGACACCGCGCGCCTTCAGACGCTCGTACTCGGCGCGGATGTCGTCGCATCCGAGTGAGGTGATCGGAATGCCGTTGTCGAACAGGGCTCTCTGGTAGGTTTTCGCGAACTCGTACCCCATCGGCTCAAGCAGCAGCTCGACCCCGGAGCCATCTGCGTTGGCAACGGTCAGCCAGCGCGCACCGCCGGCCGGCACGTCATGCTTTTTGACGAAGCCGAGAACATCGACATAGAACGCTTCCGCCTTGGCTTGGTCGTCGACGAGGACGCTCGTGATATTGATCTTGATCATCGTGTGATTGCCCCTTCATCCGAAGCGTTCTCATCATCGAGAAGGGCCGCAAGGCTATCGAGCAGCGTTGTCCAGCCGTTGCGGGCTTGCTCGCCCCACTCGCGATAGATCTTGGGCGACATCTCGTTGGTGAGCGTCAACTCGCATCCCTTGTCGAGTCTTCGAATCTCGATGGTTACCCGGTCATATTCATCGCTGTATTTCGGCACCGCGAAGGTGAAGACGAGGCGGGAAGGGCGGTCGATGACGAGATATTCGCCGACATGCTCTACGTCTTCGCCATTGCGCCTCTCGGTGAAGGTGAAGCGGCCGCCGATGCGAGCATCGGTCTCCGCGCGCACCATCTCTCCGTCGGGCGTGGAGAACAGCCAGTGCCGTGCGATCTGCGGGTCGAGCCATGCGTCGAAGACCCGCTCGGGCGAGGCATCGAAACGGCGCACCACGACAACAGCCGGTTTCGCATCTGCATTCATTGGGCGGATCCCTTTCCGGATTTTTGCTGATCGGCATCCGCGAGCAGCAGCTCCTCCAGCTTGTCGAGTTTCGTCGTCCAGAAGCGCTCGTAATGACGCAGCCAAGCTTCCGCTTCGGACAACCGCGCCGCGTCGAGTTGGCAGATATGTGTCCGGCCCTGCACACGCCGGCGGACAAGGCCAGCGGATTCCAGAACCTTCACATGCTTCGAGGCGCCGGCAAATGTCATGGAGAATGGTGCCGCGAGCTCGCCGATGCTGCGAGGACCCGAGGAAAGCTGACTCAGCATCGCCCGTCGGGTCGCATCAGATAAAGCATGGAATACGGCGTCGAGATGGGCGGACGTTTGCTCAACCATTTGGTTTAAATAGCCGTCGGCGCCCAAATAGTCAACCGATTAGTTTATTTTCAGACTGGAGCTTTGCCGGCTAAGCCGATGTGCGGAGGTCGCCCGAAAGACCCCTTTTGATGACTGTAGGGCAGGCTTCCCATCGACATCCAGTTGTGATCTTCTCGCGCAACAACAGACGCGTAAAGCGCATCAGGGAGGATATCGGCGTGGACGATTCTGTCTTGGCCGCGATCGATGTAGATCATCTTCAGGTCAGTTATGGCAACCAGCAGGTGCTGCACGGTGTTAGTCTCTCGGTTGCGCCCGGCGAGTTCATCGCAATCCTAGGTTCGTCGGGCTGCGGAAAGACCACTCTGCTGCGCACCATCGCCGGATTCCAGAAGGCGTCCGGCGGGGCCATTCGGCTCTACGGCCAGGACGTGGTGAACATGCCTCCCGAGAAGCGCGGCATGGCGATGATGTTCCAATCCTACGCGCTCTGGCCGCACATGACCGTGCTCGGCAATGTCGGCTATGGCCTGCGCCTGCGCGGCGTGCCGAAGGACGAGATCCGCAGCCGTGTCGCCGCTGTTCTCAAGATGCTGAACCTTTCCGGGCTCGAGGATCGGAAGGTGACCAATCTTTCCGGCGGCCAGCGCCAGCGCGTGGCGCTCGGTCGGGCCCTTGCCATCGAGCCGAAGATCCTGCTGCTCGACGAGCCCCTGTCGAACCTCGACGCTAAGGTGCGCATCCAGCTGCGGTCGGAGATCAAGTCGTTGCAGAGCCGCCTCGGCTTCACGGCGATCCATGTCACGCATGACCGCGAGGAGGCCATGACCATGGCCGACAGGATCGTGGTGATGGATGCCGGGCGCATCGCCCAGGTCGGCGCACCGAAGGAAGTCTACGACCGCCCGAATTCTCCGTTCGTGGCGAGCTTCATGGGGGCGGACAATACGATCGGCCTCGATGTCAGGCCCTCCGGAGGGGGCGTGGAAGTTAGCACCGACAACGGAAGCACGGCCTTCTATGGCGGCGAAGTACCGGTCGGATCCCTGACCGCCTATTTTCGCGACGATGTCGCTTCGCTCGACGATCCGAATGCCCGGGTCGACGGGTCCATCATTCTCCCGGGAAAGATTACGCAGAGAACGTATCCGGGAGGACATTACAGGTACGTGGTCGCAATCGGCGACCGTCATTTTACCGTGACGGACGATCGTTACCACGACGTCGATCGCCCGGTCGGCATGCGCCTGCCGCTGGCATCGCTGCACCTGTTCCCTCAAGCCCAATCAACGGGAGGAAACCATGCGTAATAGCTTAATGGCTGCGGGTCTCGCAGCCTTTCTGATGACCAATGCGGCAAGCGCCCAGACGCTCAATGTTGCGACCGCCGGCGACCAGAACATGGTCGATTACATCAAGGATTATCTCGGGCCGATGTTCGAGAAGAGCCATCCCGGCGTGAAGGTGGTCGCCGTCGGCACCGGGCCCGGCGACGGCGGATCGCAGAAGATCTTCGAGAAGCTCGATGCCCAGAAGAAGGCAGGCGCCAATTCCGATTTCGACGTGGTGGTGATCCACCAGAAGGCCGCCGGCACGATGGCGCAGGACGGGTTGATCCAGAAGTATCGCGATGCGCTTCCGACCGGCGCACTCGTGACGCGCGACACGGCGACGAATGCCCTCGGCACGGACGTCACCGGCTATGTCATGCCGATGTTCCACTCGCAGACGGCGATCGCCTACAATCCGGACCTCGTCAAGAACCCGCCCGGCACCTACGCCGAACTGCGGGATTGGGCCAAGCAGAACCCGAAGCAATTCGGCTATAACGGCATCAAGGGCGGCATGTCGGGCGTGGCCTTCGTGACCGGTTGGGTGTCTGCCTTCGGCGGCGATGCCGCAAAGCTCGAGAAGGGGCCCTACGACGCCGCGACCAAGGCTACCTGGGACAAGGCCATGGCCGATCTGAAGGCCTTCAATCAGAACGTGGTCATCACGCCCGGCAATGCCGGCACGCTCGACATGCTCAACCGCGGCGAGATCGCCATGGGACCGGTCTGGGTCGACATGTTCTACACCTGGAAGGCCGACGGCAAGCTTCCGCCGAACATGCGGCTGAAGCTCGTCTCGCCCGGCATGCCCGGCCAGCCGATGTATTATGCCATCCCCGCCAAGACGGCTCAGAACAAGCTCGCCGCCGATTTCATCGCCCTTGCGACGAGCCCCGACGTGCAGGCTGAGGGCATCGTGAAGCGCTTCAACTGGTATCCCGGCATCGATGCCAAGAACCTCCAAGGCAAGCTCGATCAGGCTGCCTGGAACCAGCTCTTCGCGGATATCCCGCCGGATGCGCTCGCTGCGAACGGGAAGCCGTTCCCGATCGGGCCGTACTTCAACGACATCCTCGAGACCTATGAGAAGAAGGTCGCGAACTAACTCCCTTCCAGCGCAGGCGGCCAAGGCCGCCTGCCTCATTCTTTCACGTCTCGGGGACGCCCTCAGATCATGGCAAAACCCTCGTTCCTCGGCCTTCTGCTGATCGCGCCGGCGCTTATCATGATAGGCGCTCTTTTTCTTTATCCGCTCGGGTTCTCGCTAGCCGCCGCGTTCACCGAACCTGGAGGCGGACTCTCGCTCACGCATTTCCAGAAGGCGTATGAGCTCTACTCCACGGATATTCTCTTCACGCTCTTCATCGTCGTCGTTTCGACGCTTCTGACCGGTCTGTTCTCGATCGTCATCGCCGGCATTCTGACGCTCAGCGAAACGCCATGGCTGATCGCGGCCTTGCGCAACCTCTACCGCTGGCCGCTCTTCATCCCCTTCATCGTTGCAGCCCAGTGCATGCGCACTTTTCTCGCCAAGAACGGCCTGATGAACAATTCCTTCGTGGCGCTCGGGCTGATGGAGCCGATCCAGACCACGAGCTTTCTCGACTGGCGCGGCATCATCATCACCTTCGTCTGGAAGCAGGTGCCTTTCGTGACGCTGATGCTGGCCGGTGCAATGGCCTCCATCGACCGCGCGACGATCGAAGCCGGACGCAATCTCGGCGCTTCCCGGCTGCGGGTGCTCGTTGAGCTCGTCCTGCCTCAGGTGGCCCAGACGCTCCTCGTCGGCCTTGTCCTGTCTTTCGTCACGATGCTGTCGGTCCTGTCCGTCCCGATGATGGTTGCCGGCTCGCAGCCGACCATGCTGACCGTCGACATGGCCTTCCGCATCAACTCCTACGGCGATTACGCGACGGCCAATGCCCTTGGCGTTATTTCCTATTTCATGGCCGGAACGGTGGCCTGGATCTATCTCCGCCACAACGTCAAGCGGGAGGTGCAGGCATGAGCGGGAAGTCTCCCTCACCACCCATGAGTGCTGCACTTGATCTTCAACGCGGCCGGTCGACGGTTCCACCGGCATCGGTGGCAAATGCGAGGGTCTGGGCCCTCGGCTCCACGGCTCTCAAGATCGCAGGCCTTGCGATCTTTGCCTTCCTGCTGTTCGGGCCCTTGGCGAATCTGGTTCTCTGGTCGGTCGCGGAGCGCTGGTATACGCCGTTCAAGCTGCCGGTGTCCTACGGCCTGCGCTATTGGGAGGTCGTCTTCCGTCCGACGGGGGATGCCATGTCGTCGCTTGCGACGAGCGTCATCATCGCGTGCCTGACGGTTGTGGTGGCGCTCGCCGTGTCGATCCCGGCCGGTTACGCGCTGGCCCGCCTCAAGCTGCCATGGCGAACGGCACTGATGATCCTGTTCCTGCTGCCGCAGGCATTTCCCTCGGTCGCGATCTACATCAACGTCGCCCGCGTTTTCTACAGCATCGGTTTGACCGGAACGATCACCGGCGTCGTGCTCGTCCATGCCGCTCACGGCCTCGTCTATTCGGTCTGGATCGCCGCTGCCGCCTTTGCCGCCGTCGATCGCGATCTCGAATTGGCCGCGCGTAATATCGGAGCGTCGCCGCTGCGGGCCTTCTTCACCGTCACTCTGCCGCTCGCCGCGCCCGGCATCATGGCAAGCGCCATCTTCGTCTTCCTGGAATCCCTGGACGAGTTCACCGGAACCTTCTTCGTCGGCGTGCCCCAGGTGACGACCCTGCCGCTGCTGCTCTACAACGCCAGCATGGGCGGCAATTATCAGATCGCCTCGATCACGGCGCTCATCCTTCTGGTGCCGTCCGTGCTGTTCATGATCGTCATCGAGCGCTTCCTGAAGGCCGATGTTCTGAGCAAGGTCGGTCAATAGGGCGGTATGTGAATATGCTGAGAGTCATTACGTGGAATATCCAATGGGGCTTGGGGATCGACGAGACCGTCGATCTCAGGCGCCTGATCCACGAGGCACGCGCCATCGCGGATTTCGATGTGCTCTGCCTGCAGGAGGTGTCGGACAATTTCGCGAACCTGAAGGGCAATGACGGCAGCAACCAGTTCGCGGAATTCGCGCGCCTTCTGCCAGACCATACGGCAGTCGAGGGTGTGGGCCTCGATATCCCGGATGGAGCGGGGAGGCGTCGTCGCTTCGGCAACATGATCCTCTCGCGTCTCCCCGTCGCGCAGGTCCTGCGATACACCTTGCCCTGGGAGGCGGCCGCGACCCGCAACATGCCGCGCGTGTTGCTGGAGGCCGTAGTCGAAGCACCTACGGGGCCTCTGCGCGTCATGACCACGCACCTCGAATATTCATCCAGCGACCTGCGGCGCGCGCAGGTGGAGGGGATACGCGAGGCTCACCGCACGGCTCATGAACGCCATAAGAGGCCGCGGGAAGACGGGCCCGGAACCTATGTTCGCTTTCCGACCACCTCGTCCACGGTGCTGACCGGCGACTTCAACATGCGGTCGGAGGATCCGGTCAAGCGGCGGATATCGGATCCGTTCGAGAACGAGGCGCCGAGGCTCCTCGATGCCTGGGAAGTTGCCAATGGATCGAGCCCACACCCGCCGTCGTTCTGCCTGTTCGAGCAGTCGAACGGCCCGCCGCATTGCTGCGATTTCCTGTTCGTGACGGAAGACCTTGCATCCAAGGTGCGTAGAATCGCCTACGATCAGAGGTCTCAGGCATCAGATCACCAGCCGGTTCTGCTCGAACTCGATTTGTGACAGGCACTCAATGTGCCAGGTTGAAGGCCTGCTTGATGCCCAGAACGATGCCGTTCACGGCGACGCTTGCGAGAATGAGCCCCATGACCCGGCTGATGACGCTGGCGCCGGCGTCTCCGATGATTTTGATGATCCGGGAGGCCAGCAGCATGAGGACGAGCGTCACACTCAGGATCATGGTCATCTGAACGAGGGTCTCGGCCTGCTCGGCAATGCTGAACTTGCTGTTGTCGGTCAGCGATACGACGGCCAGCATGGCTCCCGGACTTGCGATGGAGGGGATGGCCAGAGGATAGATCGACCGGTCGACGTCGGAGGTTTCAAGATCCTTCTCCTCGGCCTCCGCTTTCGGTTCTCCGAAGATCATCGTCAGCGCGAACAGGAAAAGCACGACGCTGCCGGCGATCTGGAAAGCGTCGAGGTCGATCTCCATCGCCTGGAGCAGCACCTGGCCTGCTACGACGAAGAACAGCAGAACGACGAAAGCGGCGATCGTCGCTCTCAGGGCGGTCCGGCGTGCGGCCTTAGCGCTCATCCCGGCGGTGACCGCCAGAAAGACCGGAAGCGTTCCGATAGGGTCGATCACGACCCACAAAGTGATCAGCTCGGTAATATATCGCTGGCTCATCGCGGCCATCCTCAATCGGCACCAGACTAAGTGCTCACGAGGAAGCAAGCCAAGCCGTATCGACGATTTTTCTCGTCAATCGGAGGGCGGGAGGCGCCCGATCAGCCGCGGCTCGCAATCACGGCGGCGGAGCCTGCCATCAGCCCGGCCGCCGACCGATTGACGATGCGGATCTGACGGGAGGAGCGGATGAAGGAGCGCGCCCGTGCCGCGACCGACAGGTAAATCGTCTGGACCGCAAGGTCGATCCCGACGCCCAGAGCGAGGATGACGCCGATCTCCGTCATGGAGAGCGCCGTCATGTCGAAGGCATGGGGAAGAACGGCGCCGAAGAAAACCACCGCCTTCGGATTGCCGACCGTAATGGCGGCACCCGCCAGGATGCCGCGATTGCCCGAAGCGGGGGGCTCAGGTTCAGCGCCGCTGGAGGGCGCGTTCCAGAGCTTCCAAGCCAGGAACAGAAGGTAAGCCACACCGAGCCATTTGACGGCGATGAATGCGAGTTCGAACCGGAGCGCAAGCGCCGACAGGCCGAAGATGGCGGCGAGAAGCCAGAGGGCATTTCCGGCTACCATCCCGATCAGGAATGGAGCGCTTGCAGCACCGCCACGGGTGAGAACCTGCGCGACGAGCGCTCCCTGCGCCGGGCCGGGGAGGGCAGCGGCGAGCGCGAAGGGGACGATGAAGAACCAGATATTTCCGAAATCCATCATCCTGTCCTCTCCCGTGCGTGGAGGTCCTATTCTTAGACGATCCCCCCGCTGCCGCCAGTCACGGCCGGGCGCTCCTTGGCAACAGCTGCGCGATAGCCGCTCACCCGGTAGGCAGCGATCGGATCAATGGCACCGCCGGCCTTGAGGCGGGCCTGGGCGAGGATGGGCTCGACATCGGTCCGATAGGCGGCCTTCAATGTCTCCGAGGCCATGAGAGCGTCGTTGCCGTCCTGATAGCCTTCCAGAGCCTTCCGGTCCACGAGGAGCGCCTGAGCATAGGCGCGCCGGATCTCGTTGGCGCTGCGGATCAGGCTCTCGATGGGATCGGTCACGTTGTGCGACTGGTCGATCATGTGCGCCGGGTGGAATCCCTCGACGCCGCGATGCTCGGCATCCACCAGCTCGTTGAAGACCAGGAACAGGCGATGGGGGTCGATGGATCCTGTATCGAGATCGTCGTCGCCGTATTTCGAGTCGTTGAAGTGGAAGCCGCCGAGCTTTCTGAACTGGATCAGGCGGGCGACGATCATCTCGATATTCACGTTCGGCGCGTGATGGCCGAGATCGACGAGGCAATAAGCCTTCTCACCGAGCTCGGTCGCAATCATGTAATTGGTGCCCCAATCCTGCACGACGGTCGAATAGAAGGCAGGCTCGTACATCTTGTGCTCGGAGAAGATGCGCCAATCCTCCGGCAGCCGCTTGTAGATCGCCTTCATGGCATCGAGATAGCGCTCGAAGCTCTTCGTGAAGTTCGACTGTCCGGGAAAGTTCGAACCGTCGCCGATCCATACGGTGAGTGCTTTCGAGCCGATCGCCTGACCGATCTCGATGCATTCGATGTTGTGCTCGATGGCCTGTTGGCGCGTCGCGGCATCCGCATGGCTCAAGGAGCCGTATTTGTAGCTCTTCTCCTGCCCGGGCGCATCCGAGAAGGTGTTGGAGTTCATGGCGTCGAAGCCGAGGCCGAGCGCATCGCCATGGACTTTAAGCCGCCGCGGATCATCGACCTTGTCCCAGGGAATGTGCAGCGAAACAGTCGGGGTCGCTCGCGTGAGCTGTTGGATCACTGCGCAATCGTCGAGCTTGTCGAAGATATTGCGCGGTTCTCCCGCGCCAGGAAAGCGTGCGAAGCGGGTTCCGCCCGTGCCGACACCCCAGGAGGGCACGGCGACGAAGAACCGTGCTACTTGGTCGGTGACGGCGTCGATGCTGAGACCGCTGCGGGCGAGCTTGACGCCAAGCGCCTCGTAATCCTCCTTCAGAGCTTTAGCGCGCTTCCCGTTGTCGGCCGCAACAACGGCCGCCGAGATTCTTTGTTCGCTCATGGCATCCTCCCTGAGCAGAGCTTATCGCGTGAAGGATGTCGCGTTGCCTGCATCCACATTGATGATGTTGCCGGTCGACTTCGCCGAGAGATCGGACGCAAGGAAATAGATCGCCTCCGCGATGTCCTCGGGGAAGACATTCAGCTTCAGGAGGGACCGCTTGCGGTAATGCTCCTCCAACTCGTCGACGGCGAGCTTCGAGGAGGCGGCGCGCTGCTCGCGCCACTCGCCGGTCCAGATCTTCGAGCCGCGCAGCACCGCATCCGGGTTGACCGTATTCACGCGAATGCCGGCCTCCGCGCCTTCGAGCGCAAGGCAGCGGGCGAGATGAATCTCGGCGGCCTTGGCGGTGCAATAGGCGGAGGCGTTGGGGGAGGAGGCGAGGCCGTTCTTCGACGATACGAAGACCACGTTGCCTCCAAGCTTCTGACGGCGGAACAGCCGGAAGGCTTCCCGCGAGACCAGGAAATAGCCCGTCGCGAGAATGTCGATGTTGCGGTTCCACATCGCGAGATCCGTATCCTCGACAGGTGCCGAGGAGGCGATGCCCGCATTGGAGACGAGAATATCGATGCCGCCGAACTCGACGCTTGCCTCGACGAAGGAGGAGAGCACCTCCGGTTCGCTCGTGACGTTGAGCTTGACGCCGCGCACCGCGTCCTGGCCGAAACGCTTGCCGAAATCGGTTACTGTGGAATCCAACGCTTCCTGATCGATGTCGGCCAACACGACGCAGGCGCCTTCACCGACGAGCCGCTCGGCCGTGGCGCGGCCGATGCCGCCGGCGCCGCCCGTGATGAAGGCAATGCGGCCGGCAAGGCTCTTCGGCTTCGGCATGCGCTGGAGCTTTGCTTCCTCCAGCAGCCAGTATTCGATGTCGAACGCTTCCTGCTCCGGAAGCCCCTGATACTTTGACACCGACGATGCACCGCGCATCACGTTGATCGCGTTGACATAGAACTCGCTGGCGATGCGCGCCGTCGCCTTGTCGCGGGCGAAGGAGAGCATGCCGACGCCGGGGATCAGGAAGATTACCGGGTTGGGATCACGCATCTTCGGGCTGTTCGAATGCTTGCACTGCTCGTAGTAGCGCGCGTAATCGGCGCGATAGGCGTTGAGTGCCGCATCGAGACCGGCCAGAACCGCGTCTGCGTTCGGAGACTTGGGATCGAAGTCGAGAACCAGCGGGCGGATCTTCGTGCGCAGGAAGTGGTCGGGGCAACTGGTGCCGAGCTGGGCGAGGGGCTTTAGGTCGACGGAATTGATGAATTCCAACACGGCGTCCTGATCGTCGAAATGACCGAGCTTGCGCTCCGTCTGACCGATTTTGCCGCGGATCTCAGGCATGAGGCGCGCCGCGATCCTGCGGCGCTCTTCGCGCGAAAGGCTGGAGGTCATAGTGCCGCCGAAGGCCAGCTTGCCTGCGGTCTTCTCGGCGAACCATTTGATGGCCTGATTGATGATCCGAAGCGTCAGCTCATAGCATTCCTTGGCCTCGTCGGCCCAGGTAAACAGACCATGGCTTTCCAGCACCACGCCTTTGGCCTTGGGATTGGCTTTCGCAAAGGCCTCGAGGTCGAGACCGAGCTGAAAACCCGGACGGCGCCACGGCAGCCAGCCGATTTCGTCGCCGAAGACTTCCTTAGTGAGTTCGCGCGAGTTTTTCGATGCCGCGATGGCGATGATCGCGTCGGGATGCATGTGGTCGACATGCTTGTAGGGAAGGAAGCCGTGAAGCGGCGTGTCGATGGAGGCTGCTCGCGAATTCAGGTTGAAGGTGGCGTGCGGCAGGAAGCCCACCATGCGGTCCTCGTCCTCGACGCCCTTGTAGAGGGTCTTCAGGGACCGAAGCTTGTCCATATAGAGGGTGGCGAAACCGTCGAGCTTGATGGTTCCTACATCGCCGCCGGAGCCCTTGACCCAGAGCACTTCCACCGTCTCGCCTGTGAGGGGATCGGTCTCCATCACCTTGGCAGAGGTATTGCCGCCGCCATAATTGGTGATGCGCTTGTCGGCGCCGAGGAGATTCGAGCGGTAGAGCAGGAGGCCGGGCTCGTCGAGGGTGGCCGCCTTGGCATCGTCCCAGTGATCGTCCAGCAGTTTCACGGTTGGGGTCGCTGTATCCACGGTTTCCTCCTCATCCGCTTAGGGGCAAGGATCCCCTAAATTGGGCTGCAAGGTCGCTCCGGGGCAGGGAGTTGTCAACCGAAAACGATCATAAACGATCAATTGCGATCATGATACGAAGGTTGTAGCAGATAATTGATTGACCATGATCGTTCTTGGGAGCAGTCTTTGACGGTAACTTGATCGATGCTGCCGTCGATTCCACCATCACTTGTCGAGGATTCATGCACGAACGTGAGAGGCACCGGATCATCCTCAGCGCCGTCCAGGAGAAGCCTGTGGCGACGGTGCAGGATCTCGTCGAGCTGACCTCCGCATCGGAGGCGACGATCAGGCGCGATATCGCAGCCCTGCATGTCCAGGGCCGCCTGCGTCGAGTGCGTGGTGGCGCGGAAGCGCTGCACCCGGCCCAGATCGGAAGCCTCGCCGCCAAGCCGTTTCGCGTGTCCGAGGGTGAGAACGTCGCCAAGAAGCGGGCCATTGCGCGGGAAGCCGTCGCGCTGTGCACCGAGGGCGATGCGATCATCATCAACGGCGGCACCACCACCTTCCAGATGGTGCATTACCTGACGACTCGCCGGCTGCAGGTCTTCACGAATTCCTTCGCGATCGCCGAGCATCTCGTGAAGCATTCCAAGAACCAGGTGATGCTTCCGGGCGGCTCGATCTATCGCGACCAGAGCATCATCCTCTCGCCGTTCGAGAACGATGTGACGCGCAACTTCTATGCCCGCCGCATGTTCATGGGCGCGCAGGGCGTGGGCGCGCTCGGCGTCATGGAGCAGGATGCCCTGATCATCCAGGCTGAGCAGAAGCTGATCAATCAGGCGGATGAATTGGTGCTGATGATTGATTCCAGCAAGTTCCAGCGCCGATCGAGCCTCATCCTTTGCCCGCTGGATCGAGTTTCCACGCTGATCACCGACGACGCCATCCCGGACTCGGCTAGAACCATGATCGAGAATGCGGGAATCAAGCTGATCATTGCCGGCGTAACGGCGGGTCAGGCAACGGAATCCTCCTCGGCGGCCTGAGAGCCGGCAGGAGGTGGTTCGAAAGGGAGGAAGACAATGAAGGCATTTGCAAAGCTTGCCCTCGGTACCGCATTGGGACTGGCTCTGTTCGCCGGGTCGGCGAGCGCGCAGAACGTGAAGATCGGCCTCTTGGTGAAGTCCCTCGGCAACGGCTTCTTCGAGGCCGCCAACAAGGGTGCGCAGGAGGCTGCGAAGGAACTCGGCGGTGTCGAGGTCATCTATACCGGACCGACCACCACCACCGCCGAAGGGCAGATCGAGGTGATCAACGCCCTCATCGCTCAGCGCGTCGACGCCATCGCGATCTCCGCCAACGATCCCGACGCGGTCGTGCCGGCGCTGAAGCGCGCGGCGCAGCGTGGTATCAAGGTCATTTCCTGGGATTCCGCGGTGGGCAAGGACGGACGCATCCTCCATCTCAACCCGTCGTCCAACGAGCTGATTGGCAATATGTGCCTGAAGCTTGCCGCGTCTCATCTGCCGGACGGCAAGGGCGATTTCGCGATCCTGTCCGCAACCTCCACCTCGACCAACCAGAACACCTGGATTGCCGAGATGAAGAAGCAGCTTCCGAAATATCCGGGCCTGAATCTCGTCACGACCGTCTATGGCGACGACCTCGCCGACAAGAGCTACCGTGAGGCTCAGGGTCTGCTCAAGTCCTATCCGAATGTGAAGGTGATCGTCGCTCCGACGACGGTCGGCGTGCTCGCAGCCTCCCAGGCAGTGAAGGATGCGGGCAAGATCGGCCAAGTCTATGTGACCGGTCTCGGTCTTCCGTCCGAGATGGCAGGCGCGGTTCATTCCGGCGCGACGAAGGAGTTCGCGATCTGGAACCCGATCGATCTCGGCTATTCGGCGACGCAGATCGCCTATCGCCTGATCAAGAACGAGACCGACGGCAAGCCGGGGTCCGAGATCAATGCCGGTCGCATGGGCAAGATCAAGATCGGCGACAACGGCGAAGCGGCCATGGCCGATCCGTTCGTCTACGACAAGAAGAACGTCGACGAGTTCGCCAAGATCTTCTGAGATCGCGGCATCCTGAGAGTGGTGGCGCGGGCAGCCGCGCCGCCCTTTTCTTCCTTGGCTATCGGCGGGTTTGCCATGTCCGTGGTGCAAGCGGCGCATCATACTCTGACACCGCTTCTGGAGATGCGGGGCATTTCCAAGGCGTTTCCTGGTGTCAAGGCGCTCGATGATGTCGACGTGATTCTCTATCCCGGGACCGTGACCGCCCTGATCGGTGAGAACGGGGCTGGAAAATCGACGCTCGTCAAGATCCTCACCGGCATCTATCAGGCAGATGGCGGCGAGATCCTGGTTGACGGCGCGCCCGTCGAGTTCGGAAATGCCGACGCGGCGATCCGAAGCGGGATCACTGCGATCCATCAGGAAACCGTTCTCTTCGACGAGTTGTCGGTGGCCGAAAACATCTTTCTCGGCCACGCTCCGAGAGATCGTCTCGGCCTTGTTAATTGGGCGGCGATGAATGCGCGGGCTGCCGCGCTCCTGACTTCCATCGACGCGCCGATCAGCCCCTATACCCGTCTGAAGGATCTCTCGATCGCGCATCGACATCTGGTCGCCATCGCGCGCGCATTGTCCGTCGAAGCCCGCGTGGTCATCATGGACGAGCCGACGGCAGCGTTGTCCTACAAGGAAGTGGAAGATCTCTTCCGCATCATCGAGCGACTGAAGAAACAGGGCAAGGCGATCCTCTTCATCAGCCACAAGTTCGAAGAGGTCTACGAGATCGCGGAGCGTTTCGTGGTGTTTCGTGACGGGCGCTCCATCGGTTCCGGCCTGCTGTCGCAGATCGGGCAGGACGAGATCGTCCGCATGATGGTCGGGCGCTCAGTCGAACACGTGTTCCCCAAAGTCGATGTGACCATCGGCAACACGGTTCTGAAGGTATCTGGATATTCGCATCCGACGGAGTTCGACAATATTTCCTTCGATCTGCATCGCGGCGAGATCTTGGGACTCTACGGGCTCGTCGGGGCCGGGCGCTCCGAACTGTGCCAGGCCCTGTTCGGCATCACCCGCCCGAGTGCGGGCATGGTTGAACTCGAAGGCCGACCGATTGCCCTACGCTCTCCGCGCGATGCCATCGCTGCCGGGATCGTCTACGTGCCGGAGGAGCGCGGGCGGCACGGCGTCGTCCTGCAGATGCCGATTTTTCAGAACATCTCCATGGCGACGCTGGGAAAGACGACGCGAGCGGGCTTCCTACGGCAGGCCGAGGAATTCGCGCTCGCCCGCCGCTATGCGGAAAGACTTGATCTGCGCGCTGCAGCGCTCTCTGTGCCCGTCGGCACGCTCTCAGGCGGAAACCAGCAGAAGGTCGTTGTCGGCAAGTGGCTCGCCACGAGGCCCAAGGTCATCATTCTGGATGAACCTACGAAGGGCATCGATATCGGCTCGAAGGCGGCCGTGCACGCCTTCATGAGCGAACTCGCCAGCGAGGGCTTGAGCGTCATCATGGTCTCTTCCGAACTGCCGGAGATTCTCGGCATGTCCGATCGCGTGCTGGTGATGCGTGAGGGGCGGATGGCTGGAACCTGGAGGCGCGATGAGCTCGACGCGGAAACGCTCGTGCGGGCGGCGACAGGCAATGTGTGATCGGACAGGGAAGTCATGATGAGCCGTATCCTCAAGTATCGTGAACTCCTCTTGGCAGCGATCATCATCGTCCTGATCGCGGTCTTCGCCTACCGCGCGCCTGGATTTGCCTCGCCTGAAAGCCTGGCCAATATCTTCAACGATACGGCGATCCTGATCATTCTGGCGCTTGGCCAGATGGCGGTGATCCTGACGAGGTCCATCGATCTGTCGGTTGCCGCGAATCTTTCCTTCACAGGCATGGCCGTGGCGATGATGAATGCGGCCTATCCGGGAATTCCGCTGCCGGTATTGATCCTCTGTGCCCTCGCGATCGGCGCGGCGCTCGGCGTCATCAACGGCTTCATGGTGTGGAAGATCGGCATACCCGCCATCGTGGCGACGCTCGGCACGCTCACGGTCTATCGCGGCATGGCCTTCGTGTTGTCCGGCGGGGCCTGGGTCAACCAGACCCAGATGACGCCGATCTTTCTCGATGCGCCGCGCACCTCGGTGCTCGGGCTTCCCTTGCTCGGCTGGACGGCAATTCTCGTCATCGCGCTGATTGCCGTCACCTTCACGCGTACGGTCTTCGGACGGACGCTCTATGCCGCCGGCGGCAATCCCACCGCGGCGCTCTATGCCGGAATCAATGTCGGCCGCACGCGCTTCTTCGCCTTCATGCTCTCAGGCGCGCTGGCGGGTCTCTGCGGCTATCTTTGGGTATCGCGCTATGCGGTTGCCTATGTGGACATCGCCGCAGGATTCGAGCTCGATACGGTCGCGGCTTGCGTCATCGGCGGGATCTCGACGTTGGGAGGCATCGGCTCCGTGGGCGGAGCGGTGCTCGGCGCTCTCTTCCTGGGCGTGATCAAGAATGCGCTGCCTGTGATCAACATTTCGCCGTTCTGGCAGATGGCGATCTCAGGCCTGGTGATCATCATCGCAGTGCTGTTCAACGCCCGGCAGGAGCGGCGCAAGGGCCGTCTCATCCTTCGCGACGCCGCGAAGCAGCGACCTTCTTTGGTGAATGCGCAAGCGGAAGGAGCCGCTGCATGAGCATGCTCACGCTCGAGAAGCAGCCCATCAGGCATATCCCGGACAAGCTTTCGACCCCGATGGGACGCTTTTTTGGAAGTTGGGAAGCCCTGCTGGCTGCCGTTGCGATCGCGATCTTCACTGCAAACTCGTTCGCGTCCCCGCACTTCCTCGATCCATGGAACCTGTCGGATGCGACCTACAACTTCACCGAGAAGGCGATGATCGCCTTCGCGATGACGCTGCTGATCATCTCGGGCGAGATCGATCTGTCGGTCGCCGCCATCATCGCTCTGGCCTCGACCGCCATGGGAGCCGCAGCGCAGGCCGGATTCCAGGCGCCGGCCCTTGTCGGAATCGGGCTCGGGGTCGGGCTTCTGTGTGGTGCCTTCAACGGATTTCTGGTGGCGCGCATCGGCCTTCCCTCCATTGTCGTGACGATCGGCACCATGAGTCTCTTTCGCGGGATCGCACAGATCGTTCTCGGCGACCGCGCCTATGGTGGCTACCCGACGAGCTTCGCCTGGTTCGGGCAGGGCTACATGTCCGATTTTTCCTGGTGGCCGGCGCTGCCCGGTTTCGAGGTCGTGACCGTCGAGATGGTGGCCTTCGTGATCTTCGCGCTGATTTTCGGTATCCTGCTGCACTGGACCGCTTTCGGGCGGTGGGTCTATGCCATTGGCAACAATGCTTTCGCGGCGCAGTTCTCAGGGATCCCGGTTCAGCGCACCAAGTTCGCTCTCTTTCTTCTGACCGGCGTGATGAGCGGCGTTGCTGCCATCTGCCTGACATCGCGCTTGGGATCGACCCGCCATACCATCGCGGCGGGGTGGGAGCTTGAGGCCGTGACCATGGCGGTGCTGGGCGGCGTGAGCATCCTCGGTGGTTCCGGTACGATCCCCGGTGTCGTGCTTGCTGCCATCGTCATGGGTCTCGTCACCTTCGGCCTGGGGCTTCTCAACGTGCCCGGCATCGTCATGTCGATCTTCATCGGCCTGCTGCTGATCCTGGTGATCGCGCTGCCGATCGTCGTCCGCCGCATCCGTTCAAAGGCAGCAGCATGAGCAGGGAAAAGTTCGCCTTCACGATGAAACTCAATCCGGGCATGGAAGACGAGTATCGGCGCCGACACGACGAGATTTGGCCGGAGCTTGTCACGCTCCTGAAGGAAGCAGGCGTCGAGGATTATTCGATTCATCTCGACCGGGACACCGGCACGCTCTTCGGCGTTCTGTGGCGACCGAAGGATCATCGGATGGATGATCTGCCAAATCATCCGGTGATGAAACGCTGGTGGGCCTACATGGCCGACATCATGGCGACGAACTCCGACAATTCACCGGTTCAGAAGCCGCTCGTCGGCGTTTTCCATATGGCTTGATCACATGAATGTTGCTGTGCTCGATGTCGGCAAGACCAATGTAAAAGCGGTCATCGTCGATGGACGGGAAAGGCGCGAGATCGCAGCCCGGACGAGACCGAACTGGGTCTTGACCGACGGACCTTACCCGCATTTCGATGTCGACGGCATCTTCGCGTTCTTTCTCTCCGCCTTGAAGGAGCTCCATGCGGAGTTCGGCTTCGAGGCCATTTCGATCACGGCCCATGGTGCAAGCGGAGCGCTTCTCAAGGACGATGGATTGGCGCTGCCTGTCCTGGATTACGAGTTTCGCTATCCTGCGGAGATCGAGGCCGCCTACGACACGATCAGACCACCCTTTGCGGAGACGTTTTCGCCGCGCCTGCCTGGCGGCCTTAATCTCGGTGCGCAGTTCCACTACCAGAAGAACGCCTTTCCGGAAGCCTTTGCGAGAGTGCGGACCATCGTCACCTATCCGCAGTACTGGGCCTGGCGGCTGACGGGAATTGCAGCGACCGAGGTGACCTCCCTCGGATGTCACACCGATCTCTGGTACCCGAGAGAGGGCCGATTTTCCGCTCTCGTCGATGCGCTGGGAATTGGCGATGATCTGGCGCCGGTGCGAAATCCGTCCGATGTTCTGGGCAATGTGACCGAGGGGGTTGCGGCTGCGATCGGGCTTGCGCATCCGGTGCCCGTCTATTGCGGCATCCACGATTCGAATGCTTCACTTCTGCCGCATCTCGGTCAGAACGAAGCACCCTTTGCCGTGGTCTCGACGGGCACATGGGTTGTGATCTTTGCCATCGGCGGCGACCTGGATCATCTCGATCCGCAGCGTGACGCCCTCGCCAATGTGGATGCCTTCGGCCGCGCGGTTCCATCCTCCCGCTTCATGGGAGGGCGTGAGTTCGAACTCCTGACAAAAGGGCAGGGCACTGCGACACTCGAGGCCATTCAGCGTGTCGTCGACGAAGGTATTTTTCTCACGCCGAGCGTCGTGCCCGGATGCGGGCCGTTTCCCGATGCCGAGCATCGCGTTGAGAATGCTGCGATGGGACTCAATCCCGACGAAACCTATGTCGCCGCCTCTCTCTACACAGCTCTGATGACGAAGGCATGCCTCGATCTGACAAGGGCCGCGGGTCCGATCATCGTGGAAGGGCCGTTCGCGCGAAATGCTCTCTACGTGGAGGCGTTATCGAAGGCGACAGGGCGCTCCGTCAGGCCTGTCGCAAGCTCCACCGGAACAAGTGTCGGTGCAGCACTTCTTGCTCTCGGATCATCGGAGCGCAGCGGACTTCAGTTGAGTCACGCCGAGGCATCCGGTCTTCTTTCCTCTGCCTTTCGTGACTATTGCGCGAAATGGAGTCAGCTGGCGCAGGCCGGATAGAATCTCATATCTCGAAGCTGCGAGAGCTGGTCTGAGCGTTCGTTATAATGATGCCGTTGCGCACTTCCAGGCTCTCGCCACATTGCAGCCGCACTGCGACGCTTAGCTGGCATATAGGCGCCACTGGCTCCTGTGAGTACGACAGCAAGAGTGGAATGAGTTGCCAATGAAGTTGGAACGAAAGAACCTAACACTTGCTCAGGATACGAGTGCCGTCCTGACCGAACTCAAGCGGACGATGGTCGCATCGATCGCCTTGATGAAGCGCCTCAGGCGCGAGCGGCGGCGCTCCACCCGCAGCAATGGTTCAGTCGAGCATCAGGACGCTGCAGAGTAGGTTCAGGCACGAGATCCGCCCACGAGCCGGAAGCTTCGACCACCCGGTCGGCTTCCGGGCTGGACCATCGCTGGCGTGCCAAAACGGCTGCGATATTCGGTGGGGCATATGCCCGTGTGACGCTTGAACAGATCACGGAAGAAGATCACATCCTCGTAGCCGACGGCTTGGCTGACCTCCTGAATGCTTTGGCGACCATCCTCCAAAAGCCGCTTCGCCATCGTGATGCGGATCGTGTGGATATAGCTCAGCGGCGTTTGCCCGGTTGCATCCTTGAAGCGGCGAACAAAGTTTCGTGGGCTCATGCCAACTTTGGCCGCGATGGCGTCCACTCCGATAGCGTTCCTGTAATGCTTGTGGACCCAATCCTGTGCGCGCTGGATGCTTTCGTCACGATGTACTTTGCGCAATATGACATCGGCGAAGGCGACCTGCCACGTGCGCGGCATTTCGATCAATAGGGCCTTGGAGCATTCCAAAGCCAGATCGCGGCCTGCGAACCGCTCGACCAGGTACAGACTCAGATCCGCGGCCGAATTGATACCGCCGCTGCAGATCACATTTCCTGCATCGGTGATGAGATAGTCAGGCTGCCAGTCCACATCGGGAAAGCGCCTGCGGTAGACCTCCGTCAATCCCCAGTGAGTCGTGGCGCGCCTGCCGTCCAGCAGGCCGGCTTCCGCAAGGAGCGCAACACCGGAGCAGACTCCCGCGATCTTCGCACCGTCTTCGGACCATTTCTTAAGCCAGGGAATGATGGCCGCGTTGCAGGTGATGACGGAATCGATGTCATAGCCGCTCTGCATCATTGTATCGAGCGGCAGTCCGCCTGCTGGCACGAACACGATGTCCGGTCGCTCCACATCCTCCACAGAACAGGAGGGCGTGAGCGAGACCAGTCGATCGGTCACCGCAGGCGTGCCTTGGAGGGTTGCCGTCGTCACGCGAAATCGAGGTTGCGGTATCCTTCCGGTCAGGAGATTCCAGAGCACGCCGGTGTTGCGGAAAATCTCCATCGGGAGAAGCGCGGTCGAGGCGCATCCGCCATTCAGAAACAGAACGACCACATGGAGCATTGCGATGTCTCCTTGGCAGTTTTGCCCCTTTACGTTGTCATGATCGCCTATGCCGGGCAAGCGAAGTTGAGGGCACAATCATGCGATACGTGCGGTCTGGCACCACAAAGCCGCGCGCCTTGGCATTCCTTCAGTATGGGAACCTGTGCTCATGAGGATTCTCCTTGCCCGGCACAATCGCCTCTCGGTGAGATCCATCCTTCTCTCGGCCAGCGCGGCGATCGCGCTTCTCGCAGCCGGCTCCTCGGCCGATGCCTGCCCGCTCGGTAGCCATGACAGCCCGAGGGTCCGGATGCTTCATGCCTTGCAGAAGCCCAGCCAGGCGGGCACGGGGCATCATGCGCAGATGGCGCAGCTGCAGTCGCAGCCGCAAAGCGTGCAGCCGAAGCGCACGGAGCTCGGCGCCTATGGTCGCGATCTGCCGAAAGGAGCGGCGGCACCCAGTGTGGATGAAAAGCCCCCGATTCACCCCAATATGGGCAAGCTGTCCTGGATCGTGACCAACGATCCGGCAGGGTATGCTCAAGCCTATTTCGATCAGGGTTATCGTTTGGGCTGGGGTTTCAACCATGCCGAGGCCGCGCGGTCATTCCGGGCGGCACAGGACCTCGACCCGAATTGCGCCATGTGCCTGTGGGGCGAGGCTTGGGTGCTCGGTCCGCACATCAATTATCCGATGGACGCCGATGCGAATGCCCGTGCCTTGTTCGTGCTTGAAAAGGCCAAAGGCCTTGCGGCGAAGACTGGCGACATGCAGACCGCCCTCGTAGAGGCCTTATCGAAGCGGCATTCGCCGGATCCCAATGCCGATCGCAAGGCTCTGGACCAGGCTTACGCGGATGCCATGGAAGCCGTGCAGGTCCGTTTCCCGCAGGACGCCAATGTCGCTCTGCTGACGGCCGATGCACTCATGAATCTGACGCCCTGGGATTACTGGGCCGATGGCGGGAAGACGCCGAAAGGCAAGACGGAGAAGATCGTTGCGCTGCTTGAGGGCATACTCGGAACAACCCCGCTTGGTCCGCTGCAGCCGAGCCCCGATCATCCGGGTGCAATCCACCTCTACATCCACGCGGTCGAGTCATCGGATCATCCGGAGCGCGCGGCCCCTCATGCTGCGCGGCTGGAGGCGCTCATTCCCGGTGCAGGTCACCTCGTGCATATGCCGAGCCACATCTGGTATCGGCTCGGGCGCTGGCGTGAGAGCCTCGATGCCAATGTGCGAGCGGCGGCTGCCGACGAAGCTATCTTGGGCAAGGGGGGCGCGAGCGTTCTCTATTCGGAGGCCTATTACGCCCACAACGTTCACTTCGTCATGGTCTCCGCCCTGACGGGAGGAGACGGACGCACCGCCATCGAGGCGGCGCAGAAGCTTTCCGGAATAGTGTCCGACCGTGCCAAGCGTGAGGTGCCTTGGACGCAGCCGATTGCCGCCGCTCCCTACAACGCCCATGCCGTGTTCTCGAAGCCGGAGGACGTGCTGGCACTTCCGAAGCCGGAGGGTGATTTTCCCCTCGTCGAGGCATCGTGGCATTACGCCCGCGGCATCGCTCTAGCCCGCCTTGGGCGAGCGGACGAAGCTCGCGCCGAGGCTGCCGCCATAGACATCCTGGCGAAGAGGCCAGAGGTCACGGGTCTCGTCGATGCTGGTGTCCCCGGCCCCGACCTGTTGGCCATCGCGTCGCATGAGATTGCGGCACGCATTGCGCAGACATCGGGTGATCCGGCAAAAGCCGCCTCGCTGTTCGCCGAAGCGGCCGGCATCCAGGACCGGCTGCCCTATATGGAGCCACCGTATTGGTATTATCCGGTGCATCATTCCCTCGGCGCCGCCCTGATGGCTCAGGGCAAGCCTGCGGAAGCGGCAGTGGCATTCCGGGAGGCTCTGCAGCGCTCGCCGAACAATGGCTGGGCAGCTGCAGGATTGCTTCGCGCCGCGCAGGCGCAGGGCGATCAGAAAGTGGTCGATGAGGCACAGGCCTTGATGCAGAAAAACTGGTTCGGCAGCGAGATGCCGGCGCCCGACCGGCTTTAATCCTTCCGCTTATTGCCCAACATGCGAAAAGCTCCGACGCGGGTCATCGGAGCTTTTCGGTGAACGCATCGGATTGCTTCGTTCGCTGCCAAAGCCAGACGGGAACCGAACCGGAGCGGCCACGGATCGAGGCCTGAAGCGTTCCGTTCAACGATCCCGAGATCAGGACGGAACGCTCATCTCCGGCAGCCCTGTAGAGATCGTCGCTCAAGGCGACGTCCGCTCGATGAGCGGCCGCCACTTCCATCAGGCGGCTTGCTATATTTACAGTATCTCCGATCGCCGTGATGTGCTGGTGGCTGTCGCCGCCGAGACGCGATGCGATGATCATGCCGCAATGGGCGCCGATCTTGAATCCGATGTGTGATGCAACGGATTCCGGCAAACTCCCGATCCACTCCTCCATGCGCGAGCTCAGGGCGACACAGGTATCTACCGCGTGGCGGGCATCGTCGGGCGAAGGATCGGGAAGACCGAAGATGATCATGGCGCCATCTCCCATGAAGCCTGCAACGATCCCGTGATGCGCCACCGCCTGCCGATCGACGATCGCGTGAAAGCCGCGGAGGATGTCGCGAGTTTCATCGAGCGGCAGGACTTCGCTGAGACCGGTAAAGCCTGAGAGATCGATGAAGACGACGGCCGCTTTCTGGCTCACGGGCGTTGCGAGAAATCCCGGATCCTTCACGAGTCTTTCGGTGAGGCTCGGTGCTTGAAAGCTGCGCAGGGCTCGGCTTTGGGCGCTGAAGCGGTCCGCGCGGTTGCGGTCGAGCCAAAGTCGCGCTGCGCCGAAGAGAATTGCCGGTGGCACCGCGGCCAGCAGAGGTAAGGTCGCACTCAGCCAGATGCCATGCGCGAACGCCACCATCGTCAATCCTATCCACAGGGCCGACACGACCGCGATGAGGGCAAATGCCAGGAAGCTGCGATGCCAGGACAGGAGCATGATGAAGAGGATGGGCAAGGTGAAGGCCACGGCGGCATCGACGAAGCGAATACGGTAGTCCCGCACCAGAGCGTCGCCGTCCACGAGATGTGAGATTGCCGTCGCCAGAACTTCGACGCCCGGCAGAACGGGATCGAATGGCGTGGGAAAGGTATCCCCTCCGCCTGCGACTGTGGCGCCGACGACGATGATCTTGTCCCGTATCGCCTCGCCCGCAACCCTGCCGTTCAGCACCTCGTTGGCGCCGAGGGTGCGAATGGTCCCGCCGGGCCCATAGAAGCGAAGCGGCAAGGCATATCCTTCGGCTGTGCTCGATGTCGTGGATCCTAAGACGACGCCGTCGGGTTGCAGAACAGGGTCGCTCTTCACGGCGACTGAGACCGCTCGCAGCGGAAATGACGGCCAGATCCGGCCTCCCGAACGCAGCAGGAGAGGGAGGTGGCGCGGCACGCCGGATGCATCGGTCGCAATATTGACGACGCCAAGCGCCGCGGCATCCGAGAACGTCGCTCGAGGCAACAGCAGGTCCTGTGCCTCCGGGAGGACCAAGGCGCTGCTGTCTTGTGAACCGGCTGCCGGCGGGCCACGGCCGAACAGCCCTGCTGCCGCGAGAACGCTCGGGGTTTCTCGCAGGGCCGATGCGAGTGCAAGATCGCCTTCTGCCGATCCGGGCTCGATGAAGAGCACATCGACCGCGACGACCTTCGGCTTCATGCGGCCGATGGCGGAAACGAGGGCCGCCATCGTCGCTCGCGGCAGTGGATACGAGCCGACCTCTCGCACCGTTTGATCGTCGATCGCGACGATGACCACGTCGCCGGGCGCCGGGCGTGGCCCTTGAAGGACGAACCTCAGATCTGCAAGCGGCGCTTCGAGCCGGTCGAGCACTGCGATGCCGCCGTGCAGATGAACGAATGCCAGTCCGAGGCCCCATAAGCCGGTCAGGACCAAAGCGATGAGCGTGACCGTCCGGCGTCTGCCCATCGGGATCCTACCGACCGAAGCGCGCCAGGAGGGCGGCTGCGCGCGCCGCCGGCCACCGCCTCACCACGAGAGGAGCCGTTCCCGGTTCGACATCCACGCCTTCTCCCGGACCGAGATTCACGCTGCGCGTATTGGTTGCCCGCCTGACCGAGACGCGCCCATTCACCACGAAGACGGCCGTCTTTCCCGGGCTGACGTCGACGACCCATTGAGTGCCGCGTACGGCAGCGATGGCCTGCGGAGTCTGAACCTGGAAACCCTGTCGGAGAGCAGCCGGCGGAGCATCGATGAGAATGGCCCGGTTCTGGAGATTGACGGCATCGGGAGCGGCATCCCGGTTCCGGTCCACGAGACTGAACGTGGACCCCGGCTCCGCTTCGATGGTGAGGCCGTCGCGACAACGCAGAACCTGCCTTTGCGGGGATCCCGCGGTCTGCAGCACGCACCCGTTTTGCTGCGCGAGAGCATTGTCGGCGAGAACGCACGCGAAGAGAGGCAGCAAAGAGCGGACTGCCGCGGCAAAGGCTGCTCGCCGTCCGGATCGGCGCGAGACCATGATCACTCTCCAAGGTCCGCAAAAGTGAAACATCATCCAAGAGGGATGCAATGGCTGGTGTTTATACTATGCGGGAGGCTTCAGAACCAGCGATGTGCCGGATGTCACCTTCCGATCTAAACTTCGGGTGCGGATGCTTCTGTCAGGGCCGTCGGGCGACAAAAAACAGGCGCGGGAAGCGCAGGAGCACCTTGCCGTCACTTTGGAGTGGGTAAGCCTTCGCGATTTCGCCGCGATAGCGGCGCAGATATTCCTCCTGCTCCTCACCGGTCAGCAAATCGAGATAAGGTTTCAGCCCGGTGCTCTTGAACCATTCGGCGATCGCGGCAGCACCGTCGAGAGGGTGGACATAGATCGTCTGCCAGATGTCGACCGAGCATCCCGTTCGCCTCAGCCACAGATAATAGTCGTCGAACGAGCCGATAGCTTCTCGCGCTTCGACAGCCGGAGCGAGCTTGCCCGCCCATGGTCCCGCCTGTGCGATCTGCCTCATGAGACGATGGGACGGCTCGTCGAGATTGTTGGGCATCTGCACGGCAAGACATCCGCCATCCGCAAGGAAGGAGACGAGGCGTGCGAGGAGATTGGCGTGATTGGGAACCCATTGCAGAACCGCATTGGCGAAGATCAGGTCGAACCGCTCCTCCGGCTCCCAAGTCGCGACATCGGCCTCCTCGAATGCCAGGCCCGGAAGACGCTTGCGTGCCTTGGACAGCATGTCGGGGGAGCTGTCGAGGCCGAGAATGCGTGCCGAGGGAAAGCGCTTGACGATCAGCTCCGTGCTGTTGCCCGGGCCGCAACCGAGATCGACGCCGTTTCTCGGCTCGACCAAAGAAACACGATTGAGCAGATCGATCGATGGTCGGGTGCGCTCGTCCTCGAACTTCAGATACTGGCCTGCATCCCAATCCTTCACGGGCATTCCCTCACTTCGGCAAGATCGCGATCAAGTCTTCGCGTGCATCGCGGCGCATCTGACCATCGCCACTGGGATTTAGCAAATTGACCTGATGGATCCCACGGCTTGGGAGCCAGGCGATTCGGGCTTTTGCGCATGGCATTGAGGCGCTACAACACCAGCCCCATCCTGAGAAACTGTTCCGCTATCGTCGTTCGGAGCAAGCAGCAAGGACCTTTCCGTGACCGATCATCTCTCCGCCGTACTCGACCGCATCGATGCCGATCTCGACAAGAGCCTTGAGCGTCTCTTCGAATTCATCCGGATTCCGAGCATCTCGACTGATCCCGCGTACAAGGATGAATGCCGTCGGGCGGCGGAATGGCTTGCCACGGAACTGCGTGAGCTCGGGTTCGACGCCTCAGCCAGGCTGACGGGCGGCCATCCGATGGTCGTCGGCCATCATGGGCAGGGGGCAGAAGGACCGCATGCGCTGTTCTACGGCCATTATGACGTGCAGCCGGTCGATCCCATAGAGCTGTGGAGTACACCGCCCTTCGAGCCGACGCTGGTGGCGGCTCCCAATGGCGACACCTGGATCGTCGCAAGAGGTGCGTCCGACGACAAGGGCGCTCTGATGACCTTCATCGAGGCCTGCCGCGCCTGGAAGGCGGTGTCGGGCGATCTTCCCATCCGCGTCTCGATCCTGCTGGAGGGCGAGGAGGAATCCGGCAGCCCGAGCCTCCAGCCGTTTCTGGAAGCGAACCAGAAGGAATTGTCGGCGGATGTCGCGCTCGTTTGCGACACGGACATGTGGGACAATGACACTCCGGCTGTGACCACCATGCTGCGCGGGCTGGTGGGCGAGGAGATCGAAATCACCTGCGCCGACAGGGATCTCCATTCGGGCATGTTCGGGTCCGCCGCCCGCAATCCGATCCACCTGCTCACCGACATCCTTGCCTCGCTGCGCGATGCCGACGGGCGCATCACCTTGCCCGGCTTCTATGATGGCGTGCAGGAATTGCCGGCAGAGGTGAAGGACCAGTGGAACCGTCTGCCATTCGACGAGGCAGGCTTCCTCGGTGGGGTAGGCTTGAGGATACCGGCGGGTGAAAAGGGGCGCAGCGTGCTGGAGCAGGTCTGGGCGCGTCCGACCTGCGAAGTCAACGGGATCGTCGGCGGCTATGCGGGCGAGGGCTTCAAGACGGTCATTCCGTCGAAGGCCTCCGCCAAGGTATCGTTCCGCCTGGTCTCCGGGCAGGATCCGGTGAAAGTCCGGGAGGCGTTCCGTGCTCATGTCAACGCACGAATCCCTGCCGATTGCACCGTGACCTTCAAGGAACATGGTGGCAGCCCGGCGCTCAGCCTGCCGCTCGACGGGCCGTGGCTCAAGCCGACTCTGCAGGCGCTGACCGATGAATGGGGCAGGGAGGCGGCCCTCGCTGGCACCGGCGGCTCGATCCCGATCGTCGGCGATTTCAAGCGCCTGCTCAACATGGATGCGCTGATGGTGGGCTTCGCGCGCTTCGACAACCGGGTGCATTCGCCGAACGAGAAATACGACCTTTCGAGCTTCCATCACGGTATCCGATCCTGGGCCCGGATCCTGGCAGCATTTGCCCGCTAGGAAAGCCTTCCGGCGGTTCACAAATTCTGTCCTCAAACGTCGCCATGGATTCAGCTCGCATGGATCCATGGCGACATCCAAATCGTTCCGCCCTATATTGAGGGTATCGGTTACGGTTACGCGTGACCTCGCACGATGCACGCCCGGCCGTGATCTCAACTGCCAAGGTTAAGCCCTGGAGGAGCGATTATGGCCAATTTTCATATTGTCGCCGGCGCTAGCGAGGTTCCGGCCCATCCAGTCGTCAGACGGATAACGACCGCCGATCTGAAGGAAGCTTTGACGAAAGGCTTCGACGATTTCTGGGCCATGCCCTCGCATCTGGTGTTCCTCGGGCTGATCTATCCCATTCTCGGCGCGTGCCTGGCTGCGCTCACCTTCAGCAACAATGCACTCCCGCTCCTCTTCCCCTTGGCCTCGGGCTTCGCGCTTGTCGGACCCTTTGCCGGTATCGGCCTCTATGAAATCAGCCGGCGGCGGGAACTCGGCCTTCCGGTCTCCTGGCAGGATGCGTTCGATGTCCTGAAATCGCCGTCGATCCCCTCGATCATCGGGTTGGGCGTCGTGCTGCTGGTGATCTTCCTGGTCTGGCTGACGACGGCCCGTCTGCTGTATCAATCTCTCTTCGGCTACGCGGCGCCGGAATCCTATCCGCAGTTCATCCATCAGGTCCTCACGACCTCGGAGGGAATGAAGCTGATCGTCCTAGGCAATGCTCTCGGCTTCGTCTTCGCGGTGGCTGTTCTGAGCATCAGCGTGATTTCATTCCCGCTACTGCTCGACCGCGACGTTGGAGTGGCCGTGGCCGTCTACACCTCGATCAAGGCCGTCGCGATGAATCCGGTCACCATGGCGATCTGGGGATTGATCGTGGCCGCCGCTCTCGTCATCGGCTCGATCCCGCTCTTCGTCGGCCTCGCCATCGTGATGCCTGTGCTGGGTCATGCCACGTGGCATCTCTATCGCCGGGTCGTGGAGCCGCCGCATCCGGACGACGCTCATCCTGCGAGGTGATTGACGCTTCCAGCGAATTGAACGGGCGGCCTGGATCCCAGGCCGCCTTTTTCATGAACCAGTTCCGAAGAAAGATATTCTGGAGAAAAGCGTGTAATCCGCCTCGAGAACCATGATCGCCACGAAAACCAGGACGGCACTGATCGGGACGAGGATGGCATAGACCAGCGACAGCCTTTCCCAGGCCATGTGCATGAACACGGCGACGATGAGGCCCGCCTTCAGCATCATGAACAGGAGAATGAGGGAATAGCGGAGAAGCCCCTGGAGCTGGAAATAATCGACGAAATACGAACAGGCGCTCAGGATGAACAGCCAGGCCCAGACCACCAGATAGAGCTTGATGGGATGCTGCTGTCCCTGTGCATGTGCGGTTGTCTGTACGGTTGCCTGTGCCATGGCCGTTCTCACCAAAGATAGAAAAACGCGAAGATGAAGACCCAGACGAGATCGACGAAGTGCCAGTAAAGGCCCATGATCTCGACCGATTCATAATTGCCCTTCCGGCTCGTGAAGAAGCCGCGTGCTTGGCTGTCATAGTCGCCGCGCCAGACCTTGCGCGCGATGATGAGGAGGAAGATCACGCCGATACTCACATGGGTACCGTGAAAGCCCGTGATCATGAAGAAGGACGAACCGAACTGCGCCGCGCCCCAGGGATTGCCCCAGGGGCGGACGCCTTCGTGGATCAGCTTCGTCCATTCGAAAGCCTGCATGCCGACGAAGGTCGCGCCGAGCAGTGCCGTCATCAGCATCAGGATCGCGGTTTTCCTGCGGTCGCGGCGATAGCCGAAGTTCACGGCCATGGCCATGGTTCCACTGCTGCTGATCAGCACGAAAGTCATGATCGCGATCAGGATCAGGGGGAGGGATTTGCCGGCGATGGTCAGAGCGAAGACTTCGCTCGGATTGGGCCACGGCACGGTCGTCGACATGCGCGCGGTCATGTAGGAGATCAGGAAACAGCTGAAGACGAAGGTGTCGCTGAGGAGAAAGATCCACATCATGGCCTTTCCCCAGGACACGTTTCTGAAAGCCTTCCGATCGGAGGAGAAATCCGCGGCGACGCTTTTCAGGCCTGACGATTCCGCAGAGGTTGCGACACCTGTCAGAGCGTGGTCCACCATGTGCGAACTCCTCTCACGTCAGTATCTGCCGGCAGATGTCGATGAACTCGCCAGCCCAGCCTGTCAGGATGCTCAGAACGATGAGCCAGACGAACAGCAGGAAATGCCAATAGGTCGCGCAGAGACCGACCGAGAGCCGAAGCTGCATGGTGTCGGATGTGCGCCACGCCTTCTGGATCGTTCTGCCGAGCCACACCAGTCCGCCCAAAAGATGCAGACCATGCAGGCCGGTCAGAACATAGAAGAAGTCACTCGCGGGATTGGTAGCCAGCCGGTATCCCTCGCCCGTCAGTTGCTGCCACGCAACGAGCTGGCCTGACAGGAAGGCCAAAGCTGCAACTCCCGCTGCGACGAGGCCCCACCGGAGGTCCGTCATCTCGCCGCGACGGGCGGCGTTCCTTGCTCCATGAAGTGCAATGCTGCTCAGGGCCAGCATTCCCGTATTCAGCCACAAAATGGTCGGCACAGGCACGGCGCGCCAGTCGGGCAGCTGCATGCGCATCGAGTAGGCGCTGATGAAGAGTGCGAAGAAGGAGCCGATAACGGCAAGAAGAATCCATAGGGCGATCTTGGAAGCTGGCGTCGGCGTGTCGTCGGCAGGGGGCAGGGCCGCGGTCGCGCCCTGCTCCAGCCAGGGCTTGGAGGCGAGGCCCTGTCGCGAGAGCCACCAGGCTCCGATGAGAGCCAGAACGCTTAAGAATAGCAGGATGCTAGCCATGGGCCGGCCCCGCCGCGGTTCGGGCGGTGCCGGGCTGGTTCTGCGGCAGGAAGTCCTGATCCGCTCCCGGAACGCTGTAATCGTAAGCCCAGCGATAGACGACCGGCACCTCTTTGCCCCAGTTGCCGTGCGGCGGCGGTGTCTCCGGCGTCTGCCATTCCAGAGTCGTTGCCCGCCAGGGATTCCCGCCGGAGGGCCGGCCGTGGCGCAAACTCCAGAACAGGTTGAAGACGAAGATCATCTGGATCGCGCCGACGAAGAGCGCGACGATTGTGATGAATGCGTTGAGCGTATGGGCCGATTGCGGAACGAAGGACATGTCCGCGATGTCGTGGTAGCGGCGCGGGATCCCCATCAGGCCGAGATAATGCATGGGAAAGAAGATCAGATAGGCGCCGAGGAAGGTGACCCAGAAATGGATCTTGCCGAGCGTGTCGTTCAGCATGCGCCCCGTCACCTTCGGGTACCAGTGATAGATCGCGCCGAAGATCACAAGGATCGGCGCAACGCCCATCACCATGTGGAAATGAGCGACCACGAACATCGTGTCCGAGAGCGGAACGTCCACGACCACGTTCCCGAGAAACAGGCCGGTGAGGCCTCCGTTCACGAAAGTGACGATGAAGGCGAGGGCGAAGAGCATCGGGACGTTCAGATGAATGTTCCCGCGCCAGAGGGTCAGAATCCAGTTGTAGACCTTGATCGCTGTCGGAATGGCGATGATCAGCGTGGTGGTGGCGAAGAAGAACCCGAAATAGGGGTTCATGCCGCTCACATACATGTGATGTGCCCAGACGACAAAGCTCAGGGCGCCGATGGCAAGGAGCGCCCAGACCATCATGCGGTAGCCGAAGATGTTGCGCCTCGCATGGGTGCTGATCAGATCGGACACGATGCCGAAGGCGGGCAGGGCAACGATGTAGACTTCCGGGTGGCCGAAGAACCAGAAGAGATGCTGGAACAGGAGCGGGCTGCCGCCGCTGCGGTCGAGAGGTTGGCCCATCTCGACGATGGCCGGCATGAAGAAGCTGGTTCCAAAAATCCTGTCGAACAGCATCATGACCGCGCCGACGAAGAGCGCCGGAAAGGCAAGGAGCGCCATGAAGCTCGCCGTGAAGATTCCCCACACGGTGAGAGGCATCCGCATCAGGGTCATGCCCCGCGCCCGCGCCTGAAGCACAGTCACGACATAGTTCAAGCCACCCATGGTGAAGCCGATGATGAAAATCATCAGGGAGGCGAGCATCAGGATGATGCCCCATTCCTGGCCTCCGGGCGTTCCGGACAGGATCGCCTGCGGCGGATACAGCGTCCAGCCGGCGCCCGTCGGGCCGCCCGGCGCGAAGAAGCTTGCAACGAGCACCAGAACGGCGAGCAGATAGACCCAGAAGCTCAGCATGTTGACATAGGGAAAGACCATGTCGCGGGCGCCGACCATCAGGGGGATGAGGTAATTGCCGAAACCGCCGAGGAAGAGGGCGGTGAGCACATAGACCACCATCATCATGCCGTGCATGGTGATGAACTGGTAATAGGCGTTGGCATCGATGAAGGCGAATACGCCGGGAAATCCGAGCTGCAGCCGCATCAGCCAAGACAGCACGAGGGCGATCAGGCCCACGGAGAGGGCGACCAGGGCATATTGGATCGCGATAACCTTCGCATCCTGAGCGAAGACGTATTTCGTCACCCAGCTGTGAGGGTGGTAGAGCTCGACATCGTCTATGTCGGCCGGTGCAACGACGCCGCCCGGACCAAGTGGGACATCAACCATCCGGATGTTCTCCTCGGTTGTTTCCGTTTCGCCTCCCGTCGATCAGGCGCGGATGCTACTCCACCGGCGAGGGCGCGAGGCGGGCGAAGCCCTGCGACGTCTGCCTCTCCAGCCATGCCTGATAATCTTTCTGCTCCTGAATCACGAGCTTGCCACGCATCTGCGGATGACCGACCCCGCAGAGTTCGGCGCAGAGAACATCGAAGGTCCCCGTTCGCGTCGGCGTGAACCAGATATAGGAAACCTGGCCCGGGACCATATCCATCTTGGCCCGCAATTCCGGCACATAGAAATCGTGAAGGACATCGGCAGAGCGCAGCAGCGCCTTGACCGGCTTGCCGATCGGCAGGTGCAGCTCGCCGCCTTCGATCACCACATCGTCCTGCGATTTCGGATCGTCCTTGTTGATGCCGAGCGGATTGTCGGGGCTGATGAGGCGCGCGTCCGACGTGGCGAGCTTACCGTCCGGGCCGGGCAGGCGGAAGCTCCATTGCCATTGCTGCCCGAAGATCTCGATATCGGTGGCGTCGTCAGGGACGGTGATGAACTCGCGCCATACGAAGAGGCCCGGCGTCAGCATGGCCGCGACGCCCACGCCCGTTACGATCGTCAGCCACCATTCGAGCCTCTTGTTCTCCGGCTCGTAATGCGCCTGCTGTCCCGCCTGATGGCGGAACCGATAGACGCAATAGGCCATGAAGAGAACGACGGCGACGAAGACGGCGCCTGTGATCCAGAACGTGATGATGATCGTGTTGTCGATATATTGCCAGTTCGACGCGATCGGGGTCCACCACCAGGGACTGACGAGGTGGAAAATGACCGAGCCGAGAGCAACCAAAACCAATATAAGCGCTACAGCCATTTCTTACCCATCCTTGCCGTGTCGGGGCCTCGGATATGCAGAAGGCGATAACTCTATTTCACGCCATTACATGTTTTGATTGGAAAACTCTAAGGCCGGATTCGATCAAAACAAATGTTCAGGCGGTATTTTCTCACGACTGGCTAGCCTATACATGCGGGCAACTTCGATTAAGCCAGCAGCCAACTGTGAAACTACACCCGGGCGCACGTCCGGTCAATGAGCCTTGGCCATCGGCCCGAGCGGCGAAAGCGGTCTATTCGACGTTCCGAGCGGAATGCTCTCGCGTTGCCCAAATGGCACAAATTGTAAATTCCTATCTCCGCGCGGCGAGAGAACATTGTCTGGTATCTGGAACCTATTCCCGTTCAATCAACGCTAGGTCCAGGCTTGTTTTTCAGCGAATGAGCTTATCTTCCTTTTCTGTCCGACATTCGCGTTCATCAAATCGAGCAAAAATCGGGAAGCTAGGGTTTTTCCGCTGCGGAAACTATGGTTAGGTACGCCACCCAATAACACCGGACTGTCCTGGTCAACGCTTGCAGATGCTGCGTGCCGGGATTTCGAGACCATGTTCCATCGGTCCGCTTCTACAGGGAGATCGTGCCTCATTGTCGTGGCTGAGCACCAACCGACGGATATTGTCTCTGTTTCTAGTGGGCGTTCTGTTCAGTGGGCTGCCGCTCGCGCCCGCCTTCGCGTTCGATCTCTTCGGCTGGTTCCGCGGCAGCAGCGATGAGCCGCCGGCTCCGAGCGCAAATGCACTGCCGTATTCCCTCGATATCGTCATTTCCGGTGACAAGGACAATCTGGAGCAGCCCATCAAGGATGCGTCGACGCTCCAGAGCCTGCTCTCTGATCCACCTCCCGACTCCGCCGCCCTCGTCAGTCGCGCCCAGGCCGATCTGCCGCGTGTGATCGATGCGCTCTGGGGAGCCGGGTTCTACAATGCTCGCGTGACGATCAACGTGGCCGGCGTGCCGATGGCCCTGCAGGCGCCGCGCACGGAGGCGGCGGTGCGGGCCGCGGCCGGCTATCGGTCGCGGGCCCTCGTGCCCATCCAGATCGTCGCGGATCCGGGGCCGCAATTCGCCCTCAGAGACGTGAATGTCTTCGATACGCGGACGCGCCTCGCATTTACGCCGGCCGAACTCCCGCCGCGGGTCGTGCAGATCAAGCCAGGAGACCCGGCCCGCTCCGCCGACATCCTCGCCGCCGAAGCGCGGATCGTAGACTATTTCCGCGCACAGTCGCGGCCGTTCGCAAAGATTCAGCGGCAGGACCCCGTCGTCTTTCACCAGGCTCAGGTCATGGACGTCGGGCTCGGCGTCAATCCGGGCCCTCGGGCCGGCATCGGGCCGATCACGATCCAGGGGGCGGAAGGCGTCGATCCGGCCGTCGTGCGTTCCTTCATCTACACCGAGCCGGGCAACCCTTACTCGCCCGCGGCTCTGGCCAACATGCGCAAGTCGATCTCCCAGATCGAAGCGCTGGGGTCGGTGCGCATCCGCGAGGCCGAGGTGCTGGACGCCTACGGCAACCTCCCACTCTTCGTGGAACTCACCGAGCGGCCTCTCCGCGTCATCGGCGCATCAGCTCAATACTCGACTACGGATGGTCCGGCTTTGCGGGCCTATTGGGCGCACCGGAACCTGTTCGGCGGCGCCGAGCGGTTGCGTCTCGATGCCAGCGTCTTCTATCTCACCGAGGATGGCGGTCAGCCCGACAGGGACGACGGCTGGAACTGGGACAATCTCGGCGGGCGGTTCCGCGCGAGCTTCCTGAAGCCGGCTCTCTGGGGAACCCGGAACGACCTGCTGATCGACGGTCTCGTCGAGCGTGATCGGACGGAGGGCTATACCAGCCGCCTCGTGAACGTGACCGCCGGCATCCGTCACCGTTTCAGCCAGACCTTCTCGGTCCAGGGCGCCATCGAGTACGAACGCGGGCAGGCGACGGACATCCTGGGGCAGATCGACTACACGCTGGTGGGACTGCCCGTCTCCCTCACTTACGATTCCACCGACGACCTTCTCAACCCGACGAAGGGTTTCCGGGTGATCGCCTCGGTCGCACCCTATCCGGAGTTCCTCGGCTCCTCGGTTCCGATGACGGTCGCCAAGGGCACCGCTTCCACCTATTTCTCCCTCGACGAAGAGGCGCGCTACATCCTTGCCGGCCGCATCGGGCTGGGTTCCATCGTCGGCGCGGATCTCGACGAGATCCCGGCCAACCGGCGCTTCTATGCCGGCGGCGGCGGTTCGGTGCGCGGCTATCGCTATCGGAGCCTCAGTCCGACCTTCCTCGGCCAGCCAATCGGTGGCCGGAGCCTGCTGGAAGCCTCCGTCGAGGCGCGCATCAAGATCACCAACACCATCGGCATCGTGCCCTTCGTCGACGCCGGCACCGCCTTCGAGTCGAGCTTCCCGGACTTCGACGAGAGCGTCCGCTTCTCCGCAGGTCTCGGCCTGCGCTATTATACGGCCATCGGCCCCATTCGCCTGGACGTCGCCGCTCCCCTCAATCCGGGACCGGGCGACCCCTCCTACGCCATTTATGTCGGAATCGGGCAGGCCTTCTGATGATCAAGCCAATCCGCTCCCTCGCCCTCCTGTTCCTGGTCGCTGCGGCCGCACTCGTTGCCTTCTGGCTGATGACCAGCCGTCCGAGCCAGGCGCAGAGCGATCAAGGCATCCTGGCAAGCCTGATCTCGCGCCTGCTCTCCACGCCGACCACGCAGGTCACCATCGGCAGCATCGAGGGCGCGCTGTCCTCGAATGCGGTGATCCGTGACATCCGCATCGCCGACAAGGACGGCGTTTGGCTCAATCTCGACCGCGCCCGCCTGGTCTGGAGCCGCACCGCGCTGTTGCGCGGCCGCCTCCAGGTGGACGAGCTCACGGTCGACCGCCTCCAGATCCTGCGCCGCCCGCTGCCGGCCGATGAGGCGGCGCCCGTTTCCGACGAGCCGATCCTGCCCGAACTGCCGGTGAGGGTGGTCATCGACCGGTTCGCGCTGCAGGAGCTCGCCCTCGGCGAGCCGATCCTCGGCACCGCGGCCCGGCTGTCGGCGCAAGGGTCGGCCCAGCTCGGCAACCCGTCGGAAGGGCTTAATCTGAAGTTCTCGGCGCAGCGCCTCGACGCCCCCGGCGCACTGACCATCAATCTCGACTATGTGCCGCAGACGAACCGGCTGTCCCTCGACCTGGCGCACCAGGAGCCCGCCGGCGGCATCGCCGCCCGGCTGATGGATTTGCCCGGCCTGCCGCCGGTCGATCTCAAGCTGTCCGGCCAAGGCCCGATGAGCAATTTCGCGGCGCGGCTCGATTTCTCGGCTGGCCCGACCATCGGCGCCGCAGGCACGGCCACCGTCAGGCGGGCGACGTCCGCCTACGACGTGAACGTGGATCTCGCCTCCCGCATTGAAGGGCTGCTGCCAGGTGCTGCCGCGCCGATCTTCAGCGGCACGACCCAGCTCGTCGGCAACGTGACCGTCGGTGACGACAGCAGCCTGCGCTTCCAGCCGGTACGCATCACGTCGAATGTCGCAAGCTTCGACATGACGGGAACCGTCAGCTCCGGCCAGGTCCTCGACCTGAGGATCAACGCCCGGGCGCTGCCCACTGACGGGACGAAGACACGGGCAGGGCAGGCGGAGATCGCCCGGCTCAACTTCGACGGGACGGTCCAGGGGCCGCTGACTGCGCCACGCGTCAACGGATCGCTCGATGCCGCGGAGGTCAGGCTGCCTCAGGGTTCGCTCGATGCGCTGACGGCCCGCGTGGCCATGAACCCCGTGGCAGGTGCAACGCCTCCCGACCGCTTCTCCTTCGAGATCGACGCCAATGCCAGCGGAATCAAGCCCGCCGACCCGGCTCTCGCCCGGGCGCTCGGCACGACGCTGGCGGTGACATCACGCGGCTCCTTCGATCTCGAGGGCATCGCCACCGTCGAGACGGCCCGCATCGAAACCTCCACCGCGCAGGCGGGCTTCACGGGGCGTGTCGGAGGCACCGTTCTAGACGGTACGCTTCAGGCGAGCATTCCGGAGCTGTCGTCCTTTTCCGGACTGGCAGGCCGCGCGCTGCGGGGTTCGGCGAACGTGTCGGCGCGCCTGTCGGGCAATCCCCGGCGCTACGACATGGCGGCCTTCATCGATGCCAGTTTGCGGAACCTTTCGACCGGAATGCCGGCGGTCGACGGCCTTCTGGGCCGAACCGTTACGGCCATGGGCACGATGCGGCGCATTCCCAACGGATTCGGGTTCGAGAACCTGCGGGTCGACGGCGCCCATCTCGATGCCCGCATCGACGGCCGCGCGACGCAATCCAGCGCGGATCTCGGCCTCGACATCACCATCGACGAGCTGAAGCAGGTCGACCCGCGCATCACCGCAGGCCGGGCTGGCATCACGGCGCGCCTGTCGGGCTCCCTCGAGCGACCGGACGTCACGGGTGCTGCGACTCTCACCGATGTGCGAGCCATGGGCCGGTTTATCCCGCGCCTCACGGTCAATCTCGATGCCAAGGATGTGACCGGCGCGCTCGATGCGGCTCTGACCCTCGACGGGCAGGTCGGCGGCAAGCCTGCGACGGGCTCGGCCCATCTCGCAAGGCCATCGGATGGAGGCTGGCTCCTCGATCGTCTCGATGTCGATATCGGCTCCGTGGCGCTCAACGGCAATCTCCGCCTCGGCGCCGATCAGCTGGCACAGGGCGAGATCTCGTTGTCCGGCAGCAATTTCGACGATCTCAGTCCCCTCGTGCTGACGAAGCTCGAGGGAGCGCTCGACGCGAACGTGTCGCTCAGTGCAGTGAATGGCGGCCAGAATGCTCAGATTACCGCGAGAGGTGCCAGTTTCGGGGCGGCGGACGTCGCGGTCAGGAACTTCGAGACGCGGCTCACGCTGCAGGACCTTTATCGCCGCCCGATGGTCGACGGCCTCGTTTCCGCCGAGGCCGTGACGGCCGGCGGACAGACCTATCGCAACATCCGCTTCGCCGCCCAAGGGACGCCCGAGGCGTCGCGGTTCACGGCGTCGGCCGTGGGCCAGGGCTTCGATCTCGATGCACAGGGACGCCTCGTTCCCGGCGATGCGACACGGATCGAGCTTGCCAGCTTCACGGCTCGCCGTGGTGGGCGGCGGCTGTCGCTTGCCCAGCCCGCATCCATCTCCTTGCAGAGCGGCACGGTGACCTTGTCGAATGTGGTGATCGCGGCCGATCAGGGCCGGGTCGCCGTCTCGGGCACCATCGGCGACAGGCTCGATCTGTCCGTCGACATCCGCAACCTGCCGCTTCAGGTCGCGGAGATCGTGGTTCCCAATCTCGGCCTCGCCGGCACGGTCAACGGCAATGCGTCGGTGGGAGGCACTACGGCGAACCCGAGCGGAACCTATCGCCTTGCCGTCACGGGCCTCGCCACGGCGCAGACGCGGCAATCGGGCTTGCCGCCGATCAACATCGACGCGCAGGGGCGGCTGGCCGACCGCCGTGCCGGAATCGATGCGCGAGTGGCGCTCGGGCGAGCCGGAACGCTTCAGATCTCCGGCAGCGTTCCGATCGATCCGACCGAGGAACTGGCGCTCAGGATTTCGGGACGCACCGATCTCGCCATTGCCAATAACCTGCTTTCGGTATCTGGAAGACGAGTGACAGGAGCTGCCAATCTCGATCTGTCGATTGCAGGCACCTTCACCAGTCCTCGAGTCCAGGGCACGGTGACGGTTGCCAATGGCAGCTTCGTCGACACGCTGCAGGGCATCCAGCTGAACGGTATCACGGCCCGGCTTGCGGCGCGCGGGCAGGTTCTCGCCATCGAGAGCCTGACGGCACAGACGCCGAATGGCGGATCGCTTTCGGCGAGTGGCCAGGTGACCCTCGATCCAGCCGCCGGCCTGCCCGGCGATATCCGCATCACCGGCAACCGCGCCCAGCTCGTCTCCAACGAGACCGTCGAGGCGAGCGCCGATCTGAACCTGACGATCTCCGGTCCGCTTCTGACGCGGCCGCGCGCCTCGGGCAACGTCAACATCATCACGATGAGCGTCTCCGTCCCCGACCGGCTGCCGACGACGCTGCGCCCGCTGCCGGGAACCAGGCATGTCAATCCGACGCCGACTGCCGCCGCGCGGCTTGCGCTGGCACGGCGCCAGCAATCGGGGGCGACTCAGGGACCGCCCTTCCGCGCCGATCTCGATCTGACGGTGAGCGCGCAGAACCGCATCTTCGTGCGCGGCCGCGGTATCAACGCGGAACTCGGCGGCGACCTGCGGCTGCAGGGAACGAGCCAGGATCCGATTGCCATCGGCGCCTTCGAACTCCGGCGCGGTCGCTTCGACATCCTCGGCAAGCGCCTCGATTTCGTGCGCGGCCGGCTGGACTTCACCGGCGATCTGACGCCGTCGCTCGATTTCCTGGCCGAGACCCAGGCCGGGGACGTCACCGCCCGGATCGGCGTGACAGGCCCGGCTTCGCGGCCTGAATTCACCTTCAGCTCCGAGCCCTATCTGCCTCAGGACGAGGTGCTCTCGCGCATCCTGTTCCAGCGGCCTTCCGGCGGATTGTCCGCCGGCCAGGCCCTGCAGCTGGCACAAGCCGTCGCGCAGCTCTCCGGCGGATCGGGGAACGATGCATTCGACCGCCTGCGCAAGTCGCTCGGCGTCGACAGCCTCGATATCACTGTCGGCGCCGGCGGCGGGCCGGAGGTCGGCGTCTCGCGCTATATCAGCGACAACGTGCGCGTGGGCGTGAAGGCCGGAGCGCTGCCCCAGGATAGCGGCGTGACCGTCGACGTCGATCTCACGCGTCGTCTGAAGGCGCAGGGCGAGGTGAATGCGGAAGGCGGCACCTCGGTCGGGCTCGGATTCGAATTAGAGTATTGAGACGCGAAAGAGGGGCGTCCCATGGGATGCCCCTCTTTGTAAATTTTGCTCTTTGGTGGATTTGCCGTCAGCGCCGGTCGAAACGGCTGGCAATGAAGTCGCCCGTCGACTGCACGACCGTCACGATGACGATCAGGACGGCGATCACGCTGACCATGACACTCGTGTCGAAACGCTGGTAGCCGTAGCGCATGGCTAGATCGCCGAGCCCGCCCGCACCAACGGCGCCGGCCATGGCCGACGACCCGATCATCGACACCACGGTGATGGTGAAGCCGCGGATGATGCCGGGAAGAGATTCCGGCAGCAGCACATGGACGATGATCTGCCAGCGGCTCGCGCCCATGGCCTGCGCCGCTTCGATGAGACCATGATCGACCTCGCGCAGGCTGACTTCGGCGATGCGGGCGAAGAAGGGCGTTGCCGCGATGCTCAACGGCACGACCGCGGCCCAGAGTCCGATCGACGTGCCCACGATCAGGCGCGTGAAGGGGATGAGGGCCACCAGGAGGATGATGAAGGGCGTCGAGCGGAAGCCGTTGACGATGCTGCCGAGCACCCGGTTGAGACGCGGCATTTCATAGATGCCGCCGACGCTGGTGGTGACGAGAATGACAGCCAGGGGAATCCCGGCGGCGAACGCGAACAGGCCCGCTGCGCCGACCATGATCAGGCTCTCTAGGAATGCATCCCAGAACATCGGGAGGAAGTTTGTGGGCATGTGAGGTCGTCCCGTCTTTGGTTATGACGTCCGTGCCGGCGCTTCGGCCGCGTTCTTCGCCTGCGCCTCGCTCTGGATCACAGCCTGCAGGACGCCGAAAGGCGGCGTGCCGTTCAGCCAGTAATCGCCGATGGCGCGCTCGCGGTGGATCAGCGGGTTGTGCGAGGCGAGCGTTCGGGCATTGCGCCAGTAGCGGTCGAACCGGCGTGCCTCGCTGGTGGCCGAGGCACCGCCGATCTCGAAGAGCTGCGTCGTCGCCTCCAGCACCTGCTCGATGACGATCTGCTGCGCCTGATACGCCTTGATGTTGGCGACGGTGTAAAGCTCCGTCGCATCTGCACCCTTGAGCGCAGCCTGATAGGATTCCTCGATGGCATCGGCGACGCCGTCGACCAGGGTGTCCGCCGTGAACGAGAGACTCGCGAGCCGCCCGATCACGCTTTGAACAAGCGGGTCGTGACGCGGGCTGGATTTGCCCGGAACGGCGAATGTCCGGGTCTTGGCGCGGGTGAAGTCGATGGCATCCCGCAGCACGGCCCGCGCGATGCCGGCAAGCGCCGCAAGGTGGAACAGCTGATAATAGGCGATGATGTAGGAGGTCTTGGGCGGCTGCTCGACGGAGACGCGGCGCAGGATCTGCTCCTCGTCGATCGCGACCTGGTGGAAGCGCGTCGTGCCGCTGCCGGTGAGACGCTGGCCGAACCCGTCCCAATCGTCCTCGATCGTGACGCCTTTGGCGGTCGCTGGAACGGCAAGGGACACGTAATCCGTGCCCTCGAGTGCTACGGCGACGATCCAGGTCGAATAGATCGTGCCGGTGCTGTAAAATTTGTAGCCGTCGAGGGTCCAGCGCGCGCCGTCCCTGGTGAGCGTGACGGTCGTTTCCGTTCCTTCCGTCTTCTCGGCCATGGCCGCACCGAAGAGAGCACCTTCCACGATCAGGGAGAACCAACGTTTCCGGTCGGCCTCATCCTTGCTGTTGAGGCGCTCTTCGACGAAGGCGAAATGGGCACGAACGATCTGCGGCAGGTTCGAGTCCGCTTCGCCCAGCTCGATGAGAAGACGGAATGTCTGCGGCAGCGTGGCGCCGAGACCGCCATAGGCCTGCGGGACGCGCAGCGCGCCGAATCCTGCTTCGCGCAGCCAGGCGACAGCTTCGAACGCAAGCGTCCGCGACTGCTCGCGGGCAACCGCACCCTCGGCGATCCTTGCGAAGATCGGCCGGAAGCGGCCAGCCAGCTCCTCGTAGGTAGGCGGCTCTGATCCGAACGGCTGCACGGCATTGCCGATGCCGGGATCCTGGGCGAAGAGATGGGGGGCTGCGGACATTGTCGGTTCCGTTCGAAAGAGGGTTCAAGCAGGTTCTTTGGCAGGCGCAAATTGCGTTGCTCCGTGCCTGAAGCGGGCGCCCCAGTGCTCGGCCGGGAGATGTCTTCTGCCCTCGCCGAACAGCTTTTCGCGTAAGGTGCCTTTTGCGTAATCCGCCTTGAACAGGCCGCGTTCCTGCAGCACAGGAACCACCAGATCGACGAAGTCGGCAAGGCTCTCCGGCGCGACCGTCCGCGGCAGATTGATGCCGTCGATGTCGGCGCCTTCGACCCATGACGCGATGTGGTCGGCGATCTGCTCCGGTGTGCCGACGAACGGCTTCTGGCGGCTGCCGAGGATCATCTGGTCGATCAGCTTGCGCACCGTCCAGACCGTGCCGGCACTGCGCTTCGTGATCGCTTCCAGTGTGGAATTGTTGGCGTTGTTCTTCTCGTACTGGATCGGCTCGTCGAGATCGTATTTCGAGAAATCGACACCGGACGAGCTCGAGAAATGCGCGAGTGCCCCTTCGACGCTGGCGTGGCGGCGATAATCCTCGAGCTTGTCGCGCGCCTCCTTCTCCGTGCGGCCAACGACGAGGCTCATGCCGACGAAGACCTTCACGTCTTGAGGATCGCGGCCCTGGCTCGCGGCGCCCGCGCGGATGTCCGCGATGATGTCGCGGGCAATGGTCGGGTTCGGCCCACCGGTGAACACGCATTCGGCATGCTTCGAGGCAAATTCCCGGCCGCGCGTCGATGAGCCTGCCTGATACAAAACCGGCGTGCGCTGCGGCGAAGGCTCGCTCAGGTGGATGGCGTCGATCTGGTAGTACGGGCCGTCGTGCTTGATGGCACGCACCTTGTCCGGCTGCGCATAGATTCCCTTCGCGCGGTCGGCAATGACGGCATCGTCGTCCCAGCTGCCTTCCCAGAGCTTGTAGAGCACGTCGAGGTAATCGTCCGCGACGTCGTAGCGGTGATCGTGATCGAGCTGCTCCGGCAGGCCCATGCCGCGTGCCGCACTGTCGAGATATCCGGTGACGATGTTCCAGCCGATGCGACCGTTTGTGAGATGATCGAGCGTCGACATGCGACGGGCGTGAAGATAGGGCTGCTCGTAGGTGGTGTTGACGGTCACGCCGAAGCCCAGATGCTTCGTGGCATGGGCCATGGCGGGCACCAGCAGCATCGGGTCGTTGACCGGAACCTGCGCGCCGGCAGCAATGGCCGTCTCAGGCCCACCCTTGTAGACATCGTAGACGCCGACGATGTCGGCGAGGAAGATGCCGTCGAGCTTGCCGCGCTCGGCGATCTTGGCGAGGTTCACCCAGTAGTCGAGGCTCGTATAGGACGACGACAGATCGCGCGGGTGAGTCCACATGCCATGGTTGATGTGGCCGACGCAATTCATGTCGAAGGCGTAGATGTTGATCTTCTTGGTCATGTCCCACCCGGATTGAATGTCTAAAGGCCCGCGGATCGGTCGCTCCGTCCGCGGGCTCGATGCGTTCTGGCTGCCGCTACCAGGCGGGGACGGTCATCTCGCCGAAATGCTTCTTGAGGATCGCTTTAACCTCGGGCGAGTTCTGGTAGATGGAGACGAACTTGTTGATCCGCTCATCCTTTGCGTCCTCGGCACGGACAACCCATTGAATGGCGAAGCGCTTCTGCACGTCGTCGAAGATGAGCGCCGAGTTCGGATCGATGTTGAATTGCTTGAGGGTCGCAGGATAACCCTGTCCCAGGTCCACATCATCGAGAGCCGTCGGCAATTGCTGGGCGACAAGCTCGGTGATCTTGACGTTCTTCGGGTTCGACACGATGTCGGCGACGGTCGCCCTGTAGTCCAGGCCGTCCTTGAGCTTGATCAGGCCGATGCGGTCGAGAAGCACGAGGCCGCGGCCGCCGTTGACCGGATCGTTGGCGATGGCGACTTTGGCGCCGTTGGGCAGATCGGAGACGTTCTTGTATCTCTTCGAATACAGGCCGACCTTCGACATGGTGCCGACGCCGATGGACACGAAGTTGTACCCGCGCGCCTTCTTCGCATCCTCCAGGAAGGGGATGTGCTGGAAGTAGTTGACGTCGATGTCGCTGTTGGCAAGCGCCGCATTGGGCGTGATCCAGTCGGTGAACTCGATCACCTTCACGTCGAGGCCCTGTTCCTTGGCCTCCTTCGCGGCCTGATGAACGGCATCGGCCGAAAGCCCGGAATTGATGCCGATCCGCAGCGGGCCTGCCTGCGCATTGCCCGAGGCAAGAGCCCAGGTGGATGCAGCAAGAACGGCGAGCACGGGGAGGACCTTGGACTGTTTCAGGCGGCGGTGCCAAGTGGCCAGGGATGTCGTCAGCATAGGTAAAGCCTCGGGTTATTGAAGGTTGCGCGGCGAATGTTCTTCCCCATGCGGGGCGATGTCCATGAAAAGGGCGTTATCCGTTGAGTACTTCGCCAGGACATATTCAAAGTCGCGGAGCATCTATTCACGATGAATATTCAGTTTCCGGCGAGGCATTGTCTCAAGATCGGCTTGGAGACTTGCAGGATCGTGCCCCGACCGGCCGAGGGCGTCAATTAGAATGTTCTTTTTTTAGAACAACGACGTGTAGAAGAAACTTCTCTCGCTCACTTGGAAGCCACGCCGCCGGGTGCCAGGATGGCGGGAATCTCTAATCTTCACGGGACCAGATGGTCCTATGCGTAATGCCGCGCCCTTGATTTTGTTCTTTAAAAAGAACATAACCCTCATGACGAACGTATGGATCAGGCGATGGATGCGACCGACACGAAGATCCTCAGGTTCCTCCAGGAGGATGCGAGCATCTCCATTGCGGAGCTGGCTCAGCGCGTAAACCTGTCTCAGACACCGTGCTGGAAGCGGATCCAGCGCCTCGAGGCCTCGGGAATCATCAAGGGGCGGGTCGCGCTCGTCGACCCGGAGAAGATCGGGCTCAGCCTCACGGCCTTCGTCTCGGTCGAGGCCTACGACCACACCGAGGCGTGGACGCAGCGCTTTGCGGAGTTCGTCGCGACGCTGCCGGAGGTGATGGAGTTCTACCGCATGGCCGGCGATGTCGACTACATCCTGCGCGTCGTCGTGCCAGACATGGCTGCTTATGACGGTTTCTACAAAAGGCTCATCGGCGCCGTTCCGCTCAAGAATGTCACCTCGCGCTTCGCCATGGAGCGCATCAAGTCCACGACCGCCTTTGCGCTGACGGCGTAGCAGATTCGGCTATTTACGCGCTGAACAGCTCGGGGTGCTCAGCCTCGACGCGTGGCAGGGCGCGCAGGATTTCCGTCAGGTGCCTGCGCATGGCCTCGGCCGCAGCATCCTCGTCACGGCTGTCGATGGCGGCGACGATGGCGCGGTGTTGATCGATCAGGGGAAGCATCGCTTCGGGGCCGGGGAGGGTGAGCTGGCACACCCGGTCCATGTGGGCCTTGATGTCCTGAACCGCCTCCCAGGCCAGCGGACAGCCGGCGCCCTCCGCAAGAGCGATATGGAAAAGCTCGTCGTAGCGCTGGAAGGCTGCATGGTCGTCCCGTTTGGCGGCGTGCTCCTGCATCTCCAGGAGATCATTGATCCGCTCCCGGCTCTGCTGGTCGAAGGACGAGCAGGCGCGGCGTACGACCGCCGTCTCGATGGCTTCGCGGACGAAGCGGGCCTCCATCATCTTGCGCACCGAAATCTTGACCACCGTCGTGCCGCGCTGGGGCTGGATCTCCACGAGCCGTGTCCGGGCGAGCCCGATCAGCGCCTCGCGGACGGGTTGGCGGGAAACTCCGTGGCGTTCGGCGATGTCCTGCTCGGAGAGACGGCTCCCAGGTGGAAGCTCCAACGCGATGATCAGGCGGCGCAGTTCGTTCTCGATGCGCTGGGCGGCGGAGCCTTGGGCGATGGGGAAGGGCGTGTTCACGGCGGATCTCATGCTTAAGACGGGTTGCATCATATATAAGTGTATACTACCATACAAGGGTCGACCAGTTAAGCCGCGCTAAGGGGCATCTGGTCTCGCTCCGAGGGTTTGCAAGGCTTTTCGGGGCGCAAGGATGCCGGCGGAAGATCGGCTCCGAACGACAGAGCATCAGAGGAAAGCTTAAGGAGGATATGATGTTGACCAAGAGAACCCTCGCGGCAGCCGCCCTTGGAGCATGGGCCGCTCTTATAAGTGGCACAGCCGGCGCCCAGACGACACTGCGCTCCGCAGATATTCACCCGGACGGCTATCCGACCGTCGAAGCCGTGAAGTATTTCGGTTCGCTCCTCGAGAAGAAGACCAACGGCCGCTACAAGATCCAGGTGTTCCACTCCGCTCAGCTCGGCCAGGAGAAGGACACGATCGAGCAGACCCGCTTCGGCGTCATCGACCTGAACCGGATCAATATGGGGCCCTTCAACAATCTCATCCCCGAGACCCTGGTGCCCTCGCTGCCCTTCATCTTCCGGTCGGTCGATCACATGCGCAAGACCATGGACGGGCCGGTCGGCGACCAGATTCTCAAGGCCTTCGAGCCGCATGGCCTCGTCGCGCTCGCCTTCTATGATTCGGGCGCCCGCTCGTTCTACAACTCGAAGCGCTCCATCAATTCGCCGGCAGATCTCAAGGGCATGAAGGTGCGCGTGATCCAGTCGGATCTCTTCCTCGACATGGTGAACGCGCTCGGCGCCAACGCGACGCCGATGCCTCCGGGCGAGGTCTATTCCGCGCTGCAGACAGGTGTGGTCGACGGCGCCGAGAACAACTGGCCGAGCTACGATTCCTTCCGCCATTTCGAAGTGGCGAAGTTCTACTCGCTGACCGAGCATTCCATGTCGCCGGAAGTGCTGGTGATGTCGAAGAAGAGCTTCGACAAGATGTCGCCCGAGGACCAGAAGGCGGTGCGCGAGACGGCAAAGGAATCGGTTGCGAAGATGCGCGAGCTCTGGGAGGTGCGCGAGAAGGACGCCGAGAAGAAGATCCGCGCGAACAGCAACCAGATCAACAATGTGGACAAGCAGCCCTTCATCGACGCGATGAAGCCGGTCTATGAGAAATACGCCAAGGACGCGAAGGTGAAGGAACTCGTCTCCCGCATCCAGGCGATGAACTGAGCGTCATCGGCGCATGCTGCTCCGGACCGGCTCCGGCCGGTCCGCCTTTTCCATACTGGAGACCTATACCGATGCGCGCTGAACTTGCCGCGCTGTCCCGGGTTCTGGCCGTCGTGAATCGAGCGGCTTTGTGGATCGCCGGGATCGGCCTCGTTCTCATGACAGCCTTCGTTGCCTGGCAGGTATTCGGGCGTTACGTCCTGAACCAGTCGCCGAGCTGGACCGAGCCGGCCTCCCTTTTGCTCATGAGCTGGTTCATCCTGCTCGGTTCCGCCGTCGGGGTGCGCGATGGAAACCATCTCGGATTCGAGATCGCCCTCCACTATGCGCCCCGCGGCCTGCGACAGGTCATGCTCGCCGTCACGGAAGTGCTGGTGATGCTCTTCGGTGCCGCCATGGCATGGTACGGCACGTCGCTTGCGGTCGAAACCTGGTCCGCGCTGATGCCGGGTCTGCCGATCCCTCAGGGGTTCGACTACGTGCCTCTTGCCGTGGGCGGTGTTCTGATCGCTCTCTTCTCCCTTGAAAAGCTCGTTCGTCTGCTGCTCGTGGGCGACGAAGCGCCGATGGTGCGTGTGGACGAGCCTCATCTCGTTGCCGTGAAGGATTGAGTCATGGAGATCTGGGTTCTCTTCGGCGTCTTCACGCTCCTGCTCATCATCGGCACGCCGGTCGCGTTCTGCTTGGGCATCGCATCGCTGGCCACCGTCCTCTACATGCAGCTGCCGCCGATCGTGGTGTTCCAGCAGCTCAACTCCGGTATGAACGCCTTCGCCATGATGGCGATCCCGTTCTTCATCTATGCCGGCGATCTCATGATGCGCGGCGGCATCGCCGACCGCCTGATCAGGCTTGCCGCGGGCTTCGTCGGGCACCTTCGCGGTGGTCTGGGCCAGGTGAACGTCGTCGCATCGACACTCTTCGGCGGCATCTCGGGCTCGGCCATTGCGGATGCTTCCGCCATCGGCGGCATCATGATCCCGCAGATGGAGAAGCGGGGCTATGCCAAGGACTACAGCGTCAACGTCACGGTGAATGCGGCCATCATCGCCCTGCTCATTCCGCCGTCGCACAACATGATCATCTATTCCATCGCGGCAGGCGGCACGATCTCGGTCGCGGACCTGTTCACGGCCGGCATCGTTCCCGGTCTCCTGCTGGCGGCGGCCCTCATGATCACGGCTTACATCGTCGCCGTGCGCCGCGGCTATCCGGCCGATCCGTTCCCCGGCTTCCGCATGCTCGGCTATTTCCTGGTCTCGGCCGTTCCGGGCATCCTGCTCATCTTCATCATCTTCGGTGGCGTGCGTTCCGGCATCTTCACAGCGGCCGAGAGTTCCTGCATCGCCGTCGTCTACGCCCTGCTCGTCACGCTCTTCGTCTACCGTGAGATGAATTGGGAGAGCTTTGTCGAGGCGACGCTCGGCGCGGTTCGCACCACGGCCATGGTGCTTCTCGTCATCGGCACCGCCAGCGCCTTCGGCTGGCTCATGGCCTTCCTGCAGGTGCCGCAGGCCACCATCGCCCTCATGAAGACGGTGTCGGACAACCCGATCGTCGTGCTGCTGCTCATCAACATCATCCTGCTGGTGCTCGGCACCTTCATGGACATGGCGCCGATGATCATCATCTGCACGCCGATCTTCCTGCCCGTGATCAAGGCCTTCGGCATCGACCCGGTGCATTTCGGGGTGATCCTGATCCTCAATGCCGGCATCGGCCTGAACACGCCGCCGGTGGGTTCGGTGCTCTTCGTCGGCTGCGCGGTCGGCAAGATCACCATCGGTGAGGCCATGAAGACGATCTGGCCGTTCCTGGGAGCCAGCATCCTGGTGCTGCTTCTCGTCACCTACATTCCCGGCCTGTCGCTCTGGCTCCCGGCGCTTTTCCGCTGATCACTCGCATTCAAAGAGGCTTTCATGACCATCGACATCCGGCAGGTATGCCATCCTGAGGCCGTCCGCCACTTCAGCACGGCGGATCTTCGCCGCCACTTCCTGATCGAGACGCTGTTCGTTCCGGGTGAGGTCAAGCTGACATACAGCCATATCGATCGGCTGGTCGTCGGCGGTGCGACGCCGACGACGGGTGCGATCAAGCTCGAATCGCACAAGCAGATCGGCTCGCCGAACTTTCTCGACCGGCGTGAGATCGGCGTCGTCAATCTGGGCGGCGCCGGGCGGGTTCACACGGATGGCGATATCCATAATCTTGCCCCGCGCGATGCGCTCTATATTGCCATGGGCACGAAGGACGTGCGGTTCGAGAGCCTCGATGCGGCAACGCCGGCGAAATTCTACCTCGTCAGTACCCCGGCCCATGCCCGCTTCGAGACGGTGAAGATCGGCCTCGACCGCGCCCGCCGCGTCGATCTGGGCGATGCGGCGAACGGCAACGTCCGCACTATCTTCCAGATGATCCATCCGGATGTGTGCCGTTCCGCGCAGCTCGTCCTCGGCATGACGCAGCTGAAGCCCGGCAGCATGTGGAATACCATGCCCGCCCATGTGCATGACCGTCGCTCCGAGGTTTATGTCTATTTCGACATGCAGCCCGACACGCGCGTCTTCCACCTCATGGGTGAGCCGGCCGAGACGAAGCATCTCGTCGTCGCCAACGAGCAGGCGATCCTGTCTCCCGGCTGGTCGATCCATTCCGGTGTCGGCACGAGCAACTACACCTTCGTCTGGGCCATGGGCGGCGACAACCAGGATTTCACCGATATGGATATGGTGCCCATGGACGCTCTGCGCTGAGAGGTCGGCGATGCCATTCTCCTTTGATCTGACAGGCAAGAATGCGATCGTCACCGGGGCCAATACCGGCCTCGGCCAGGCGATCGCCGTCGCCCTGGCGCAAGCCGGGGCATCCATCGTGGGCGTCGGCCGCTCGAGCATGGACGAGACCGAGCGGCTCTGCCGCGAAGCCGGCGCCCGCTTTCACGCGGTCCAGGCCGATCTGTCGAGCCTCGAACCCATCGAGCGCATCGTCACGGAGGCCGTATCCGCGGGCGGGCGCATCGACATCCTCGTCAACAACGCCGGCATCATCCGCCGCGCCGATGCCATCGATTTCACGGAGCAGGATTGGGACGACGTCATGAACGTCAATCTCAAATCGACCTTCTTCCTGTCTCAGGCGGTGGCAAAAACCATGCTTGCCGACGAGGGTGGAGGCAAGATCATCAACATTGCATCGCTCCTGTCCTTCCAGGGCGGCATCCGCATTCCCTCCTACACGGCGAGCAAGAGCGGACTTGCCGGCCTCACGCGTCTCCTCGCCTGTGAATGGGCGGCTAAGGGCATCAATGTGAATGCCATTGCGCCGGGCTATTTCGTGACCAACAATACCGAAGCGCTCCGCGCCGATCCGAAGCGGAGTGGCGAGATTCTCGCGCGCATCCCGGCCGGCCGTTGGGGCGATCCGGGCGATCTCGGCGGGGCGGCCGTGTTCCTGGCATCGCCTGCCGCGCGTTATATTCATGGCATCGTTCTGCCGGTGGATGGTGGATGGCTGGCCCGATGAACCTTTCTGGAGAAAACCGATGAACCGCATCAACCAACCCTTCGCCTTTGACAGCGATGTCGCTTGGGAGCCCGCAGGCGAAGGCATCCGCCGCAAGATCCTCACCTACAATGCCGAGGTGATGATGGTGCGCGTGGCCTTCGAATCAGGCGCCGTCGGCGCTGCACATTCGCATCCGCACATTCAATGCAGCCTCGTGGAGCAGGGTGTCTTCGACGTCACCATCGCCGGGCGTACGGAGCGCCTCAAGCAGGGCGACAGCTTTCTCGTGCCGCCGGACGCCATCCATGGCGCTGAGGCTGTAGAGGCCGGCGTGCTGCTCGACGTGTTCACCCCCATGCGCGAGGATTTCGTCGGCCTCAAGCGTTAACAATCAACGGCTTACAACGGCTTATGATCAGATCAACCGGGATAACCTCCCGGTTTTCCATTTTAACTTACGTTGCGTAATCTAAGGCAAGGTGCTGTGACGGCCCGAATGGCGCTGCGGCAAGGATACAAAATATCGCTCTCCCGAGCGCCCCGCAAAATTTTCCCGCCCCTGAAACTTCCTGCCCTTGAAAAGCGTTACATAGGGTCGAATTCCATCTGATGACGAACAAAGTCGCATTTTGGATGTCGGCATATGGGGATCCAGGCGGGGGAAGTTGGCCTGGAATAGCGTAACGGGGGGCCTAATGTCACAAGTCGAAACTGCCGCTATGCAGCTTAATCCAAAGCTGCTTCTCAAAACATTGCGTGCCTTTCGAAAAGGCGATTTCTCTGCCCGCCTTCCCTCCGATCTCATAGGCATCGAGGGCGAAATCGCGGAAGCTTTCAATGACATCGCCGACCTGAATCAAGGCCTTGCGCGTGAACTCGAGCGGGTCGCGAAGGTCGTCGGCAAGGAGGGGCGCATCGAGGAGCGCGGACGTCTCGCCGGCGCGACGGGCTGCTGGAGTGAGTGTGTCGACTCGGTGAATTCCATGATCGGCGACCTCGTTCAGCCGACGACCGAAGTGGCGCGCGTGATCGGCGCCGTGGCGAAGGGCGACCTCAGTCAGACCATCGATCTTGAAACCGATGGGCGGCCTCTGCGCGGCGAATTCCTGCGCATCGGCAAGGTCGTGAACACCATGGTTGGGCAGCTTGGAAGCTTCGCCTCGGAGGTGACTCGCGTCGCTCGCGAAGTGGGCTCGGAGGGTAAGCTCGGTGGACAGGCGAAGGTCAAGGGCGTCGCTGGCACCTGGAAGGACCTGACCGAGAACGTGAACCTTATGGCCGCGAATCTGACCGGCCAGGTGCGTAACATCGCCGAGGTCACGACCGCCGTGGCCAATGGTGACCTCTCGAAGAAGATCACAGTCGATGTGAAGGGCGAGATCCTGGAGTTGAAGGACACCATTAATACCATGGTGGATCAGCTCAATTCCTTCGCCTCGGAAGTGACACGCGTGGCCAAGGAGGTGGGCACCGAAGGCAAACTCGGCGGACAGGCGCAGGTGCGCGGCGTCGCGGGCGTCTGGAAGGATCTCACCGACAACGTCAACATGATGGCCGCGAACCTGACAGGGCAGGTGCGCAACATCGCCGAAGTCACCACGGCCGTCGCCCGGGGCGACCTCTCGAAGAAGATCACGGTGGACGTCAAGGGTGAGATCCTTGCACTGAAATCCACCATCAACACCATGGTGGACCAGCTCAACTCCTTCGCCTCCGAAGTGACACGTGTGGCGAAAGAGGTGGGCTCGGAAGGCAAACTCGGCGGACAGGCGCAGGTCGAAGGCGTCGGCGGGACCTGGAAAGACCTGACCGAGAACGTGAACATGATGGCCGCGAACCTGACCGGTCAGGTCCGTAATATCGCGGAAGTGACGACCGCGGTCGCGAACGGCGACCTTTCGAAAAAGATTACCGTGGAAGTGCGCGGCGAAATCCTCGAGCTGAAGAATACCATCAACACCATGGTGGACCAGCTGAACTCGTTCGCTTCCGAGGTGACGCGTGTGGCCCGCGAGGTGGGCTCGGAGGGCAAGCTCGGTGGCCAAGCCGAAGTGCGCGGCGTCGCTGGAACCTGGAAGGATCTCACCGACAACGTGAATCTCATGGCCGCGAATCTGACCGGCCAGGTGCGTAACATTGCCGAGGTCACCACAGCGGTGGCGAATGGCGATCTGTCGAAGAAGATCACCGTGGAAGTGCGTGGTGAGATTTTGGAGTTGAAATCCACCATCAACACCATGGTGGACCAGCTCAATTCCTTCGCCGGCGAGGTGACCCGCGTGGCGAAGGAGGTGGGCTCGGAAGGCAAGCTCGGTGGTCAGGCCCGCGTGGAAGGCGTGGCCGGCACCTGGAAGGACCTCACCGACAATGTGAACCTGATGGCGGCGAACCTGACTGGTCAGGTCCGTAACATCGCAGAGGTCACAACTGCGGTGGCGAACGGCGATCTGTCGAAAAAGATCACCGTCGATGTCCGGGGTGAGATTTTGGAGCTGAAATCCACCATCAACACCATGGTCGATCAGCTCAACTCCTTTGCCGGCGAGGTGACACGTGTGGCGCGCGAAGTGGGCACGGAAGGAAAGCTCGGCGGTCAGGCGCAGGTGCGCGGCGTCGGCGGCGTCTGGAAGGATTTGACCGACAATGTGAACATGATGGCGGCGAACCTCACAGGACAGGTGAGAAACATCGCAGAGGTCACCACCGCGGTGGCGAACGGCGATCTCTCGAAAAAGATCACCGTCGCGGTCGAAGGCGAAATCCTGGAGCTGAAATCCACGATCAACACGATGGTGGACCAGCTCAATTCCTTCGCCGGCGAGGTGACGCGCGTGGCGCGCGAGGTGGGCACGGAAGGAAAGCTCGGTGGACAGGCCCAGGTGCGCGGCGTCGGCGGTGTCTGGAAAGACCTCACCGACAATGTGAATATGATGGCCGCTAATCTGACCGGTCAGGTTCGTAACATCGCCGAAGTGACGACGGCCGTGGCGAATGGCGATCTGTCAAAAAAGATCACCGTCGATGTCCGGGGTGAAATTCTGGAGCTGAAGTCGACGATCAATACCATGGTGGACCAGCTAAACTCCTTCGCCTCGGAAGTGACGCGCGTGGCGCGCGAGGTGGGCATCGAAGGCAAGCTCGGTGGGCAGGCCCAGGTGCGTGGTGTTGCGGGAACGTGGAAAGACCTCACCGACAACGTCAACATGATGGCGAACAACCTCACCGGTCAGGTGCGCGGCATCGCCAGCGTCGTGACGGCCGTGGCCGAAGGCGATCTCAAGCGCAAGCTGACGGTCGATGCCAAGGGTGAGATCGCGGCGCTTGCCGAGACCATCAACGAGATGATCGACACGCTCGCGACCTTCGCCGATCAGGTGACGAACGTGGCCCGCGAAGTGGGTGTCGAAGGCAAGCTCGGCGGGCAGGCGAGGGTGCCAGGCGCCGCCGGCCTATGGCGCGACCTCACCGACAACGTGAACCAGCTCGCAGCCAATCTTACCACGCAGGTGCGCGCGATCGCCGACGTTGCTACTGCCGTGACCAAGGGCGATCTGACCCGGTCGATCTCGGTCGAGGCCTCGGGCGAGCTGGCTTCGCTGAAAGACAACGTCAACGAGATGATCCGCAACCTGCGCGATACGACGCTCAAGAATGCGGAACAGGACTGGCTCAAGACCAACCTCGCCAAGTTCACCCGGATGCTGCAGGGCGAGCGCGATCTCACAACCGTCTCGAACATGATCCTGTCCGAGATCGCGCCGCTGGTGAATGCGCATCAGGGTGTCTTCTACACCGTCGGAACCGACGGCAGCGAGCCGATTCTCGATCTCGTCGCTTCCTATGCCTTCACCGAGAGAAAGCATCTCAACAACCGCTTCCGTCTGCGCCAAGGGCTGGTCGGCCAGGTGGCCTACGAGAAAAAGCGCATTCTCCTTACCAATGTGCCTGGCGACTACATCACCATCGGCTCTGCCCTCGGCGAAGCACCGCCCCTCAACATCATCGTGCTGCCGGTGCTGTTCGAGCAGGAGGTGAAGGCGGTGATCGAGCTCGCTTCGTTCAGCCGCTTCTCGGAGGCGCATCAGTCATTCCTCGAACAGCTGACGGAATCGATCGGAATCGTTCTCAACACGATCGCCGCCAACATGCGCACGGAAGGTCTGCTGAAGCAGTCTCAGCTTCTGACCACCGAGCTGCAGAGCCAGCAGGAAGAACTGCGAAACACCAACGACCGGCTGGAGCAGCAGGCGGCGACCCTCCGTCAATCGGAAGAGCTCCTGCGCCAACAGCAGGAAGCGCTCCAGAAGACCAACGAGGAGCTTGAGGACAAGGCCCGCCTGCTGGAACTCCAGAAGCGGGAAGTGGAGACGAAGAACCAGGAAGTCTCGGTGGCGAAGACCGCTCTGGAGGAGAAGGCCGAGCAGCTCTCGCTGACCTCGCGCTACAAGTCGCAGTTCCTCGCCAATATGAGCCACGAACTGAGGACGCCTCTGAACTCTCTGCTCATTCTCTCAAAGCTTCTGACGGAGAATTCCGACGGCAATCTGACGGACAAGCAGCGGGAATTCGCCAAGACAATCCATGCCGCAGGCTCCGACCTGCTGGCGCTGATCAACGACATCCTGGACTTGTCCAAGATCGAGTCCGGCACGGTCAGCCTCGAAGTGTCGAGTGTCGGCTTCAAGGACCTCGTCGACAACATGGACCGCACCTTCCGGCAGGTCGCGGAGGAGCGAAAGCTGGACTTCCATGTGGAGGTCGATCCCAATCTGCCGCCAGCGATCAGGACGGATTCGAAGCGGCTGCAGCAGGTGCTGCGCAATCTCCTGTCGAACGCCTTCAAGTTTACCGAGCGGGGAGGCGTCACGCTTCAGATCGGATCGGCCGAAGGATCGCCGCTGCGAGCCGGCAGTCAGTGGATCGCCATGTCGGTGACGGACACCGGAATCGGCATTCCGGAAGACAAGCAGCGCATCATCTTCGAGGCATTCCAGCAGGCCGATGGCACCACGAGCCGCAAATATGGCGGAACCGGCCTCGGGTTGTCGATCAGCCGAGAGATCGCCCGCCTCCTCGGTGGTGAGATCGTGGTGTCGAGCACGCCGGGAAGCGGCTCGACCTTCACGTTGTTCGTGCCGGTGGAGCCGCCCGCAAGCCACGGGCTGGTGAGTTCCGGAGCCGCCGCACGACCGAACGGCGACGCGGTCGGATATTATGCAGGGTCCGAAGACGCTTCCGCGTCCATGATCCGCCAACCCTCAGCGGCAATGGCGCTTTCAGCATCGCTCGACGACCGCCATGCCATCACCAACGGCGATCGCGTCGTCCTCATCGTCGAGGATGATGCAATGTTCGCGTCCGTCCTTCTCGAACTGGCCCGCGAGGAAGGCTTCAAGGGCCTCATCGCCATGGACGGCGCCTCGGCGCTGGCTCTTGCTCACCGTTACAAGCCGCATGCCGTCACCCTCGATATCGGATTGCCCGACATGGATGGCTGGGCGTTGCTCGATTTGCTGAAGCACGATCCGCGCACCCGTCACGTGCCGATCCATGTGATTTCGGTGGACGATCAGAAGAAGCGCGGACTCAAGGCCGGTGCCTTCGGATTTCTCGAGAAGCCTGTGGATCGGGAAGCGCTCATGGGCGCGCTCAACCGGACGAAAGAATTCATCGACCGGCCCGTGAAGAAGCTGCTTCTCGTGGAGGATGACGACAATCAGCGGATGAGCCTATCCGCGCTCATGAAGGATGAGCAGGTCGATGTCACGGCGGTTGGAACGGCCGAGGGTGCGCTGGAGGTCATCGGCGCGCGGCAGTTCGATTGCGCCATCGTCGATCTCGGGCTTCCTGACCTGCCTGGCACGGAGCTTATCGAGCGTATCCGCAAGATCAAGGGCGGAGCGGAGCTGCCGATCGTCATCTATACGGGACAGGATCTCACGAAGGCGGAGGAGCGCCGCCTGCAAAGCATGGCGGCGACGCTCATCGTCAAGGGCGAAGGTTCGCCCGAGCGTCTCCTCAACGATACGGCGTTGTTCCTTCACCGTGCGATCAGTGCGATACCGGAGGAAAAGCACATCATCGTGGAGCGGCGCGCCGATGCTTCCCTCGATGGCCGCAAGGTTCTGATCGTCGACGACGACATGCGCAACATCTTCTCGCTCACGAGCGCGTTGGAGCAGCATGGAATATCGGTCATCTTTGCCGAGAACGGCCTCGAAGGCATCGAGAAGCTGCAGGCCAATCCTGATGTCGACGTCGCCCTGGTCGATATCATGATGCCGGAGATGGACGGCTATGAGACCATGCGGGCGATCCGGCGAATTCCACGATATGAGGATCTCCCGCTCGTTGCGGTCACCGCGAAGGCGATGAAAGGCGACCGGGAAAAGTGCATCGAGGCCGGTGCCACGGATTACGTGTCGAAACCTGTGGATGTCGATCAGCTTCTCGCAGTCCTGCGGGTTCAATTGAGCCGGAGCACATATATCCCAGAGGGAAGAACGGCTCCTACGGGTGCGGCAGAGACCGGGTTGAACTCATGACGGGCAGCGTGAGGCAGGACGATACAGGCGTTACGCCAGACGAGTTTCGTCTGGTCTCGGCTCGCTCCCTGTCGGACCCGATTGCGGCGAAGATCCTCGTGGTCGACGACGATCCCCGGAACCTCATTGCGGTCGAGGAGGTGCTGCGGGCTCCCGGAGTCGAGATCGTGACGGCGGATTCCGGCGAATCTGCCCTGCGTCACGTTTTGAACCACGACTTCGCCGTTATTCTTCTCGACGTGCAAATGCCGCGCCTCGACGGCTATGAGGTCGCGAGCCTGATCAGGAACCGGCCGCGCTCCTCCCGCGTCCCGATCCTGTTCCTGACCGCCTTCAACAAGGACGACATGCATGTCTTCAAGGGATACTCGGCCGGCGCGGTCGATTATGTCTTCAAGCCGATCGAGCCTCTGATCCTGAAGTCGAAGGTCGATATCTTCGTCGATCTTTATCGAAAGACGGAGGAGATCCGGCGGCAGGCCGAGCAGGAGCGTCGCCTTCTGATGGACAACCTGCACGTCCGCAGCGAGAAGCTGAAGGCGGAGCAGGCTTTACGTCGCCGCGAGGAGCATCAGTCGATCGTCCTGCAGTCGCTGCCCATCGCGCTCTATACGGCGTCGGTCGGCGAAGATCAGCGGCAGCTTCATTTCACCAATGAAAGCGTGGAGCGCATCACCGGATTCTCCCCGGCGGCGTTTCTGGAAAGCCCGGATTTCTGGTTGTCGCGGATCAATCCCGAGGACCGGGACCGCGTGCTCGCCCAACTGCGGCATCTTGAAGAGGAGGGGGCAGTCAACCTGGAATATCGCTGGCGCTGCGCCGATGGCGTCGAGCGACATTTCCTCGATCAGACCGTTCTCACCCGCGACGACGATGGCTCGCCCCATGAATTTTTCGGGATGTGGTTCGATATCACCGAGCGCAAGCAGATGGAGCAGAACCTGCTGCACGCCAGCAAGCTCGAGGCTGTGGGCCGTCTGACGGGCGGCATCGCTCACGACTTCAACAATATGCTGAGCGTCGTCATCGGTAATCTCGACCTTCTGAAGAAATCCATCCAGGGCAACGAGAAGGCCGAGCGTCGCGTGCATATGGCGCTGGAGAGTGCGCAGCATTGCGCCGATCTCACCTATCGATTGCTGACCTTCTCACGACGCCAGGCATTGCAGGTCTCCACGATCGATGTGACCGGCCTGATGCCGAGTCTGCTCGAACTGATGGGTCGAACGCTCGGCGAGAACATCCATGCGAGCTTTAAGAAGGCCGGCGAGGACATCTGGCCGATCCAGGTTGATCGCGCCCAGCTCGAAGCCGCTCTCTTGAATCTGGCGGTGAATGCCCGCGACGCGATGCCGGACGGTGGCGATTTGACCATCGGCGTCGAGAACCGATTGGTCGAAGAGGGGAGGTCGACTCCGGGCGGCGAGTTCGTCGTGATTTCCGTGAGCGATACCGGAATCGGTATGCCGCCTGATGTGATCGAAAAAGTCTTCGAGCCGTTCTTCACCACGAAGGAAAGCGGCAAAGGCACCGGACTCGGCCTCAGCATGGTCTATGGTTTCGTTCAGCAATGCCACGGATATGTGGAAGTCGAGAGTGAGCCGAACGCAGGAACGACCATCCGCATCTTCCTGCCTCGTTCGCATGAAGCCCCGGAAAACGCGACAAACAATCAAACATCCGTCGCTCACCCCTTCGGCGACGGACGGACGGTTCTGGTTGTCGAGGATAACCCCGCCGTGCGGCAGGTTGCGCGTTCGACCCTCCATTCTCTCGGATTCGAGGTTCTGGAAGCAGAGAATGGCGATGAGGCGGCGCGCCTTGTGAAGGCGGGGAAGGATATCGACATCGTCCTTTCCGACGTCCGGATGCCAGGTGAATTGAGCGGCATCGATCTCGCCCGTCTCATTCAGCGCGAAAGGCCGGAGATCCAGGTCCTTCTGACGACCGGTTATTTCGATGGCGAAGAGGAGCTGGAAGGGCTCAATCTTCTCTACAAGCCCTATCGCGCGACCGACCTTGCCGAGAAGATCCAGTCATTGGTGGAGCAGCGGCCAAGCATCGATTTCGAGGATACGTCGAAGCGACCGAAGGTTGCAGTAGCCTAGAGCGTTTTTCGGCGAAGTGGATCCGGTTCACTGTCAAAAAATGCGGCAAAGTAAAGAGGAGAGCTGATTCCACGCAAGTGGAAACGGTTCTAGCGCTTAAACCGGCGATCGGGAGGTCCGATCTCGATCGCTTTCATCACTCAACTTTATGGGTTGCCCAAGGGATCACGCTTCGGCGGTGAGCGTGTCTCGGTCGCCGCACCATGCTGTGTAAAAATCGCCTGTACGGTCCAGAACGAAAACTGTCGGGCTCGCCGCGGCCGACCAGCAAGCCGATTCAACGGCAAATTTCAAAGCTTTTGCACGAAAATAGAACGAGCCGAGATCACGGCCGAATTGAGAGACAGTCCAACGATTATGCTTAAATGTGACGCAATACGCTCCGTGGGGCATCAAATGCACCTCCCAAGTAGCCTTTCTGACAGATTGCAGGTGCCGTTGCTAACCATCTTGAGATGCGTTGGCAACAACGAATGACGATTTTTACCGCCAAATCTTAAAGAGGCGTTTCGGCATCGAAAATGAGTCTGTCAAAGGCGTGAGAGGTCACGCGGAGCGCGTCGCCGGTCGTCGCCGCTCTGCTAAAGAATTCGCCCCGGATTCAGAATGCCCGCCGGATCCAACGCATGCTTCATCGTTGCCATGAGGGCGAGTTCCGTCTCCGTCCGGCTCATCGGGAGATAGGGCCGCTTGATCCGGCCGATCCCATGCTCGGCGGAGATGGAACCGCTCAGCCCCGATACCAAGCTGTAGACGAGGGATTGAACGCCCTTTTTGGTAGCATCGCTCATATCGCGGATGGCGACATTGATATGGATGTTACTGTCGGCCACGTGTCCATAGATGACATAAACGGCATCGGGCCATTGCTTAGGCATTTCCTGGCGCAGATGGGCGACGGCGTCCGTCATGCGATCGAGCGGCACGCTCACATCGAAGCGGATCTCCTCCGGCAGGAAGCGGCCGTATTCATAAGGCGTTTCGCGGTAGGCCCAGAACCGGTTCCTGTCAGCCCGCGATTGGGCGATGATAGCATCCTTGATCAGGCCCTGTTCAAAAAACTCGCTCAGAAGTGCGGAGAACGCTTCGGTTCCCTCCGGGTCCTCGCCCATATCCGCCTCGATCAGAAGCGTCACGTCGTGCTCGTCCTTGAAGGCGGGCGGAAGGCCGCAGATCTGCGTCGCGACCGTCATGAACTCGCGCCACATCGCCTCGAAGACGAGTAGCCTTCCCGGATGCTTCCGCTGGAACTGACGCAGGACGACGAGAGCATCCTCGAAGCTAGCGACGGCGCAAAGAGCCGTCTGAAGGCCGAGAGGTTTGGGGTGCAGACCGAGAACCACCCGGGTGATGACGCCGAGCGTTCCCTCGCTGCCGATGAAGAGCTGCGTCCAGTCATAACCGGCATTGTTCTTCAGCATCTTGTTGAGCGAGCGGACCACGGTGCCGTCTGCGAGAACCACCTCGAGGCCAAGGGTGTTGCGGCGCGCCATGCCATAGCGCAGAACCTGGTTGCCTCCGGCATTGGTTGCAATGTTTCCGCCGATCGTGCACGTGCCCCGCGCACCGAGATCGATCCCGCACAGAAACCCCGCCTCGTCGGCCGCCTGCTGGATCACCGCGAGCGGTGTGCCGGCAAGCGCCGTGAGTGTTGCACTCGCGGAATCGATCTCCTCGATTCCGCTCATGCGTTCGAGCGAGAGTGCGACTTCTCCTGCCTGCGGATGGGCACCGCCGGACAGGCCGGTCAGCCCTCCTTGCGTCACGACGCTTTGGCGATGGGCATGGCAAATTCTCAAAGCGGTCGAAACATCTTCGGCGGTCTGAGGAAGGACGAGCGCAAGAGGTGCTGCGGGGGCGAGCCCGCTTGCGTCGGCATGGTTGCGAACAGGAATATCTGGCCCGAGCCGTATCTGGGTGCCCAAGGCCGCCACGAGTTCATCGATCACTATGGTCATGATTGTCACACGTTCTCTAGGCTGTCTCGGTCACCTTCACGATGGCATCGGGCCGCTTCCAGAGATCGGGCAGAAGCTCAAGCCCGAGGCCCGGCTTCATGTTCACCGTGACCTCGCCTTTCGTGATGACAGGGAGTTCGGTGACGAGTTCGGTGTACCATCCGGTATAGAAGGCTCGCACGCTCTCCTGAATCAGGGCATTCCGTGCATGGAGCGAGAAGTGGCAGGATGCGGCATAGACGATCGGCCCGGTGCAGTCATGGGGCGCCACCGGGACATGCCAGGCCTCGGCGAGGGCCGCGATCTTGCGCGCCTCGGTCAGGCCGCCGCACCATGACAGATCGAGCATCGCGACACCCGCGGCGCCGGTTTCAAGATATTCCCGAAAAGCATGGGTATAGGACAGCGTTTCTGATGCGCAGACCCAGGCTTTCGAGTGCTGCGCGTAGTCCTTGAGGTCGCCAACATTGTCGAGACGGAACGGATCCTCGTGCCAGTAGGTGTTGTAATCGGCAAGAACGGCTGCGAGCTTCTTGGCCATCGGTAGGCTCCATAGGGAATGGAACTCGACCATGATGTCCATCTTGTCGCCGACCGCCTTGCGGATCTTCGCGAAAGGCTCCAGCGCGGTCCTAAGCTCGTCCGGTGAAATGTCGTATCCCTGGCTGCGCTCCGCCGCGACGTCGAAAGGCCAGATCTTCATGCCCGTGATGCCCTGCTCCAGAAGGGAATGGGCGAGCTCGTCGGCACGGTGCAGGAAAGCGTCCAGATCCTCATAGGCTCCTTCGGCTTCGCCGACGCCCCAATTGGCGACTTTCTGGGCGCGGCTGTCGCGGATGTACCGATAGCCTGCGCAGGTGTTGTAGACGCGAATCCTGTCGCGCGAGCGGCCGCCGAGCATGTCGCAGACCGGCTTGCCGTGGGCTTTGCCGAATAGATCCCACAGAGCGATGTCGATGGCGGAATTGCCGCGAGTCTCGACGCCGGCCGAACGCCAGCCGAGATAGTTCTGGAGATCGCGGTTGATACCTTCGATCTGGAGCGGATCGCGGCCGATCAACTTGGCCGCTACCGTCTCGTGGAGGTAGGCCTCGACCGCGGCTGCGCCCATGAAGGTTTCGCCGAGACCGTGAATCCCTTCATCGGTGTGGAGACGCACCCAAATGATATTTGCAAATTCCTGGAGGCGGATCGTTTCTATGGCCGTGATCTTCATGGGATCCTCTTCGCTATGGGGCCACCTGGAAATGAAGGCCGGATTGCAGGGCTAAACTTGAATCGCCGACGCTGCGCCTCCCATCATATCCACGGAAATCAGCCGCGCGAGGAGTATTCGAAAGTTGAATATAACAAAGTAACAATTGCGCCCGATCCCTTATGATCCGCCGGGGATCCCGTCGGTGCGAGGGTTGCGCTCGCCTGCGCGCTCGATTGACACTCCCTGGAACTGAGCCTTAGATCGCATAGCTTCGTCGTTCCAAGGACTTGAAGAGTCCGCGGACGCGAACAGAATTAGAGAGCGTCCACGAGGGCGCCCAAAACAGGGAGCGCCCGTGAGCAGGATAATATCCTTCTTCTTCCGCGGTCTGGAGGGGCTTCTGGTCCTCCTCCTTGCCGCCATGGTCGTCATGGTCTTCGGCAATGTCGTGCTGCGTTACCTGTTCGATACCGGAATCGACGTCTCGGAGGAACTCTCCCGCTTCTTCTTCGTCTGGCTGACCTTCATCGGCGCGGTCGTGGTTGGCCGCGAAAACGCGCATCTGGGCGTCGAGACGCTCGTCGCCCGCCTTGGCGACGGAGGCCGCAAGGTCTGCATGGTCCTGTCCGATCTGTTCATCATCGGGTGCTGTGCCGTGTTCTTCTGGGGAACGTGGCAGCAGGCCGAGATCAACGCGACGAACTATGCTCCGATCACCGAAATCTCGATGCTCTGGGTCTATGGCGTGGGATTTTTCACCAGCATCGGCCTGGGGCTCATGGCGGCTTTGCGGATTCTACGGGTGGTGAGCGGACGCATCAGTGAGCATGAGCTCAAGGCTTTTGCCGGAGATTATACAGGCGATGAAGCTCATGCCTTGAGGGAGCGACTCGAATGACGATCGTCGTCTTCCTAACCTCTCTGCTCGGTGCCATGGCGCTCGGAATGCCGATTGCCTTCGCGCTGATCGTATGCGCTCTGGCACTCATGCTCTGGCTCGGCAATTTCGACAGTCAGATCGTCGCCCAGAACATGATCATCGGCGCCGACAACTTTCAGCTCCTGGCGGTTCCCTTCTTCCTGCTTGCCGGGGAGCTGATGAATGTCGGCGGCCTGTCGAAACGCATCGTCAATTTCGCGCTGGCGTGCCTGGGGCATATTCATGGCGGCTTGGGCTATGTGGCCATCGTTGCTGCGCTCATCCTCGCTGCCCTGTCCGGTTCCGCGGCGGCGGATACCGCGGCTCTCGCCGCCATCCTGATCCCGATGATGCGCAATGCGGGCTACGATATTCCGCGTTCCGCGGGTCTCATCGCAGCCGGCGGCATCATCGCTCCGGTCATCCCGCCTTCGATCGGATTCATTGTCTTTGGTGTTGCAGCGAACGTCTCCATCTCGCAGCTGTTCCTGGCAGGCGTCGCCCCCGGCATCATGATGGGCATCTCGCTGGTGGTCGCCTGGGCCATCGTCAGCCGGCGGGACAAGATGCAGACGGCGCCGCGTGCGTCCATGAAGGAGCGCGGGAAGGCCTTTGTCGATGGCTTCTATGCGCTGCTCATGCCTGTGATGATCCTGGGTGGCATCAAGTGGGGCATTGTCACGCCGACCGAGGCCGCCGTGTTGGCCGCGGTGTATGCACTGCTGATCGGAATGTTCGTTTATCGCGAGCTGAAGCCTTCGATGCTCTATGGCGTCTTCCTCACGGCCGCCAAGACGACCGCCGTCGTGATGTTTCTCGTCGCCGCAGCCCTCGTATCGGCTTGGCTCATCACGCAGGCCAATATTCCAGGCGAGATCAGCGGGTTGATCCAGCCCCTGATGGGCAACAAGACCTTGCTTATGTTTGCCCTGATGTTGCTGGTCGTGATCGTCGGTACTGCTCTGGATTTCTCGCCGACCGTTCTGATCCTGACTCCGGTTCTCATGCCGATCGTCAAGCAGGCCGGGATCGATCCGGTTTACTTCGGTGTGCTGTTCATCATCAACAACGCCATCGGCCTGATCACGCCTCCGGTCGGGATCGTGCTCAACGTGGTGAGCGGTGTGGCCCGTGTGCCCATGGGTGCCGTGATCCGCGGCGTGAACCCGTTCCTGATCGCGCAGCTCATCGTGCTAGTGCTGCTTATCATTTTTCCCGATCTGGTTATGGTTCCCTTCTCCTGGTTGAGAGGGCGATAACCGGATCAAAAGCTAAAAGAGAGGAAACGACCCATGAAAGCCTTCAAATTCGTTCTCGCAGCCGGCGTCGCAGCAAGCGTGCTTGCCGCAGTTCCAGCCTACGCGCAGTTCACCGAGCGCAATATCCGCATATCCAATGGCGTGAACGAGGATCACCCTAACGGAAAGGGCGTCGAAAAGTTCAAGGCCTGCCTTACCGACAAATCCGGCGGCAAGCTGAAGGTGCAGGGCTTCTGGGGCAATGCCCTTGGCGGTGACCTTCAGGCCACTCAGGCGCTGCGCTCCGGCACTCAGGAAATGGTTGTCACCTCGAGCTCGCCGCTCATCGGCATCCTGCCGGATCTCGGCGTCTTCGATCTGCCTTTCCTTTTCGCCAACGAGAAGGAGGCCGATACGGTCCTCGATGGCAGCTTCGGCAAATATGTTGACGGCAAGCTCGAAACGGTCGGGCTCGTGAACCTGGCCTATTGGGAGAACGGCTTCCGCAATCTCACCAATTCGCGCCGGCCGGTCGAGAAGTGGGAAGATTTCAAAGGCCTGAAGGTTCGCGTGATGCAGAACAACGTGTTCCTCGACACGTTCAAGAACATGGGCGCCAATGCCGTGCCCATGGCGTTCGGCGAAGTGTTCACGGCGCTCGAGACCAAGGCCATCGACGGTCAGGAGAATCCCTTCGTGACCATCGACACCTCCAAGTTCTACGAGGTTCAGAAATATCTCTCCGTGACCCGTCATGCCTACACACCGTTCCTCGTCCTCTATTCGAAGAAGCTGTGGGACGGGCTGTCGAAGGATGAACAGGCGGCGCTCCGGGATTGTGCCGTCACCGCTCGCGATGAGCAGCGCAAAGTATCGCGCGAGCTGTCTCAAGCCTCGCTCAACAAGATCAAGGGCGAGGGAACCGTGGTCAACGAGTTGAATGCCCAGGAAGCCAATCGGATGCGCGACCAGTCCAAGGCGGTTTGGGAGAAGCATGCGGCCACGATCGGGCCCGAGACGGTGAAGATGATGCAGGGGGAACTCGACAAGATCCGCCAGAAGTAAAGTGCCGAGCCCTGCGCCGTTCAGGCTTTCCTTGAACGGCGCAGGGCCGATTTGTTTTGCCCATTGCAGAAATTGAAACCGAGAGAACCTCGATCGATGCAGATTCTCATTCTCGGAGCGGCCGGCATGGTCGGTCGCAAGCTGACCGAACGTCTGGTGAAGGACGGAAAACTGGGCGAGAAGGCGATCACCCGCCTCGTTCTGCACGACGTCGTCGAGCCTCAGCGCCCCGATGTGTCCTTCCCCGTTGCGACGCTGACATCCGACTTTTCCAACCCGGGAGAGGCGGAGAAACTGGTTGCGGGCCGCCCGGATGTCATCTTCCACCTCGCAGCGATCGTCTCGGGCGAGGCCGAGGCCGATCTCGAGAAGGGATATCGGATCAATCTCGACGGGACGCGGTATCTCTTCGATGCCATTCGCGCCGTGGGTGGGGGCTACAGGCCGCGTGTGGTGTTCACCTCATCCATCGCCGTCTTCGGAGCACCGTTCCCTGACGCCATCGGCGACGAGTTCTTTCTGACGCCGCTGACGAGCTACGGCACTCAGAAGGCCATCGGCGAGTTGCTGCTGTCCGATTATTCGCGGCGCGGCTTCTTCGACGGCGTCGGGATCCGCCTTCCCACCATCTGCGTCAGACCGGGCAAGCCCAACAAGGCCGCGTCCGGCTTCTTCTCGAGCATCATCCGCGAGCCACTGAACGGTCAGGATGTCGTGCTGCCGGTATCCCTCGATGTGCGCCATGCTCATGCCTCGCCGCGCTCGGCCGTGAACTTCCTCATGCATGCGGCGACGATGGATACCAGCCTCATCGGCCCGCGACGCAGCCTCACCATGCCGGGCGTATCGGTCACCGTCGGCGAGCAGATCGATGCGCTGCGGCGCATCGCCGGCGAGCAGGTCGCCGCCCGCATCCGACACGAAATCGATCCGACGATCGTGCGCTTCGTGGAAGGATGGCCGCGCCGCTTCGACGCCCGGCGTGCCGAAAGTCTCGGCTTCCGCGCGGAGAAGAGCTTCGACGACATCATCTCGGTCTATATCGAGGACGAACTGGGCGGTGTTCTGCCCGCCCATTGAATGTCATGGACATCAGCCTTGCGAGCGATCCGGAAAGAATCTTTCCCGGAGCTTAGCCCATTTGTGGATCGCCCACAGCATGAAGCGCCCGACGGGCTTCTGCAGGAAGGGAATGTCGTAGGCGATCAGGAGGAGCCCGAGGGGGAGCATCCACACCCCCAGGAAAGGCAGGATCGCGAAGATGCCGCCGAGCATCAGAAGGATGCCCACGGGGATTCTGATCCATCTTGCCTGCGGATGGCGGAGATTGCGAAGGACGCGTGCAAATTTTTCCGGCACCTCCTGTTCCAGGTGCCTGAATGCCTGCCTTAGAACGGCTCGGCCGCTAAGCGATGTCATGCTCGCAGACGAATTCGTTGGCGAAGATGAAGTTCCATTGGGCGACAGATATGACGGAGCCTCTGAACCTCCGATGAACTGTCCGCAAAAGGCTAAAATGCGAGCCGGGACAGGGCGTTGGCAACCGCCTGCGTTCCCTGCTCGTGGATCTGCTTGATCCTGGCCGCTCTATCCCTTTGCTCGAGGCGGTAAAGATAGGGGTCGAATTCAAGCGGGAGGGCGGGGTCGCCGAGATAGCGGGGCTTTTCCGAGCGCTCGTAATAATCAGCCCTCAGCATCCGACCGAGATGCTCCTGGACCGAATGCGGCAGGAGCGGCGCGTTGCGCCGCGTGGAAACAACGAAGGACCCAGGATCGTCTGCAATGTTATCAAGCATCGATTTCCCCCGCGATAGTGTCTAGGTTAATGCTTGGTTAAGCGGTTTGTTTCCCTGGATTGCGGACAAAATTGCCGCAGGCGCGGCGGGCACGCCTGCGCAAGCCTCGGCAAAGCCAAACGCCGTAGAACCTCCCCATCGAAGCTATTGGGGAAACGCTGTGCAGACCGATCCATCTCTCGCGGAGCGGCTCAGGTTCATGGGCATCGACGAGGTGACGTGCCAGGACCTGCGCTCGATATGGCAGCAGGTATCGCCGGAATTGCCGAAGATCCTCGAGCGCTTCTACGAGTACATGCATCGTCAGCCCGCATTGTCGAAGCTGATCGGCACACAGCAATCCCGACTCGTCTCCGCTCAGCTGCAGCATTGGGGGCGGCTTTTCAGCGGAAGCTTTGATGCGTCCTATGTCGAAGGCATCCGCCGCATCGGACTTATTCACAACAAGATCGGCCTGGAGCCGCGTTGGTATATCGGAGGCTACGCCTTCATTCTCAACGAGCTGGTACAGGTCCTTTCAAGAAAGCATCGTTTTAGTGGTGTCTCGTTGGCGCGCAAGCTGAGTTCGGTCAATCGGGCGGTGATGCTCGATATGGATCTCGCCATCTCGGTGTATCAGGAAGCCTTCGTCGAAGACCGTCAGCGGCGGGGCAAGGCGCTGTCGCATGCCGTCGCGTCCTTTTCTGATGCGGTGCAGGAGAGCCTCCAGATCTCGGGGCAGGCGAGCGATGCCCTGTCTGAAAGCGCGAATGCACTCGATGCGGCGACAGGGAATGCCAGCGGTTTGGCGATCCAGGTCACGACAGCTGCGGAGCGGACGGCATCGAACATGCAATCCGGCGCGGCGGCCACCGAGCAACTCGCGGCATCCGTCCGCGAGATCGGACAGCAGGCGAGCCGCTCGGCGGACGTGGCGCGGCATGCCCTGGAGAGTTCGCAGCGCACGAAGGTTTCCGTGACAGGGCTCGCGGAGCAGGCGAGGCAGATCGGCGATGTGGTCGACCTGATCGAACGGATTGCGGCGCAGACGAATCTGCTTGCTCTGAATGCAACCATCGAAGCGGCCCGCGCCGGCGAGATGGGCAAGGGCTTCGCCGTCGTCGCGCAGGAGGTCAAGACCCTGGCCAATCAGACTGCCAAAGCGACGACGGAAATCGGTTCGCGCATCGGGGCGATTCAAGAGGCAACCGAGCAGAGCGTGGCCGACATGGACGGCATCGGCCGGATCATGGAGGAGTTGAGCACCATTGCCACCGCAATTGCTGCGGCTGTCGAGGAGCAGGCTGCGGTTACATCCGAGATTGCGGTCAGCGTCCATCAGACGACCGACCACACCCATTCGGTCGTGCGCAGCATCGAGGCTCTGACGGGCTCGACAGCCTCAGCTGCTGCGGCGGCACAGCACGTATCCGATGCCAGGCAGACTCTGGATCATCAGCTCCGACGCCTGAAGCTGGACATCGACTCATTTCTCGCCACCGCGCGAGCGGCATAAGCCGGGCAGCAGCACCGCGGCGTGCAAAGATTCATCCTGCCGTCGGGTCATTCCGCAGCGACAGATTTGCCGCCGATCCGTGTCTTTTTTGATACAGACACAACCCCGCAAATCAGACACCTTGTTCAAGGCGGGATCGAAAGGGCTTTCGATCCGGAAAGCAGGGCCGTCAGGCTTCGCTGCTGCGGGGGCGCAGGTGGAACAGGCAGATCAGGATATCGAGCACATCGCTCGCGCGTTTTTTGTTGCCTGGCACCAGGACGCCTCCTGGGAGGCTGCATCGAGGATCCTAAAGCACGAGTTTCGCCTTTATGCCCGGCAGGCTATCGGCATGATCGAGAAGAGCCAGGAACGTGCTTGGGCCGTGCCCCGTGAAGTACTGCCTTACGAGGCGTTTGAAGCTGCCTGAGCTACGCCGGCATTTCGCGTCGGTACTCTCTCAAGCTTGAACCTTGGGAGTTCTCCCGCCCTGTACCGCCCGGCTATGAGTTGGCTCACGGCTTTTTGTGCGTCGCGGCTGGAGGTCCGGTTGAAGGCTCCGCTATTCCTGCCATCTTGAGAGGGTAAGGTCTCTCGCCAGAGGGCCTGAGGAGCTTTTCATGCAATCGCCCGAAGAATGGGAAATCCCTCCTGAATATCAGCCCGATCCGCGAACGCTTGGCTACGATCTCAAGAATGCCCTGGCCGCCGTCGTTTCCTTGAGGGCAACGGTTCCCGATGACGCGTTCACCGCCGAGACGCTTGGGACCGAGCGGGCCGGACAGGGCGTCGCCATCCGGGATGACGGGCTCGTCGTCACCATCGGGTATCTGATCGCGGAGGCGGAAGAGGTCTGGCTCACCACGAACAAGGGCCGGGTCGTACAGGCGCATGTGCTCGCTTATGATTATGAGAGCGGCTTCGGATTGGTGCAGTCGCTCGAGCCGCTGGGCGTGCCGGTTCTCGCTCTGGGCGATTCCCGTCGCCTGTCCCCCGGCGATCAGGTCGTGATGGGCGGCAGCGGAGGGCAGCGCCATTCGCTCGCGGCGCAGGTCGTCGCCTGCCAGGAATTCGCCGGCTATTGGGAGTACCTGATCGATTCAGCAGTGTTCACCGCGCCTGCCCATCCCAATTGGGGCGGGACAGCCTTGATCGGCCCGCGCGGCGATCTGGTCGGAATCGGATCGTTGCAGCTTCAGCATCAGGCTTCCGGCGGTGCGGTGGTTCCGCTCAACATGAGCGTGCCGATCGATCTCCTGAAGCCGATCCTGGACGATCTTCTGACCCGCGGACAGGTGAAGCGGAAGCCGAGGCCGTGGCTGGGATTCTATGTTGCCGAGGCGGAGGACGATCAGATCACGATCATCGGGCTGGCAGGCGACGCGCCGGCGCAGCGTGCAGGCCTGAAGGCCGGCGACCAGATCCATGCGGTTGCAGGACAGGGCGTGACGTCCCTTGCCGAGTTCTATCGGGCGATCTGGGCGCTCGGACCGGCGGGCGTCGACGTGCAGCTGACCCTCGAGCGCGAGGGCGACAGGTTCGACGTCACCATCAGATCCGCCGATCGCGGCCGCTTCATGAAGCCGCCACGCCTGCAATAATTTGGCGCTGGCAGAAACGGCCGCTTGGACCAACGGAGACAAGCATATGAGCCTCACCGTCACACTGCCGAAAGGCGATGCCGTTTCCGCGCTCGGGCAGGGGACCTGGCAGATGGCGGAGAGCGCCGCTCGCCGAGCGCAGGAGATCGAGGCTCTGCGCTTTGGTGTCGAACTCGGCATGACTCTCATCGATACGGCGGAGATGTATGGGGAAGGCGCCGCGGAGGAGCTTGTGGCCGAAGCTCTCGGGGGTCAGCGTGAGCAACTCTTTCTGGTCAGCAAGGTCTATCCGCACAATGCCAGCCGCCGAGGGGTCGTCGAGGCCTGCGAGCGCAGCCTGAAACGTCTGAAGACGGACAGGCTCGACCTCTATCTGCTGCACTGGCGTGGAAGCGTGCCGCTGGAGGAAACGGTGGCCGGCTTCGAGGATCTGCGCAGCGCCGGCAAGATCCGCCATTGGGGCGTCAGCAATTTCGATACGGACGACATGGAGGAGCTGTTTGAGACCCCGGATGGGCAAAACTGCGCGACCAATCAGGTGCTCTACAACCTGACGCGACGGGGCCCGGAATTCGATCTGATTCCTTGGATGACGGAGCGCGGCATGCCGCTGATGGCCTACTCTCCGATCGAGCGAGGCAGGATACCGCACGGAGGCGCGCTGCAGGGCGTTGCGAAGAAGCACGATGCGAGCATATTTCAGATCGCCCTGGCCTGGCTTCTGCAGATGCCAGGTGTCATCGCGATTCCGAAGGCGGCCGCCTCCGATCATGTGCGAGACAACCAACGCGCGCTTGAGATCCGGCTCGATCCGGAGGATCTTGCCGCTATCGAAGCAGAGTTTCCGCCGCCGCGGCGCAAGCGGCCGCTGGAGATGATCTGACTGGCGAAAACGCAGGAATTGATGAGCCCGATGCCATTCTCAAAAGCCGATGCCCTCGCCGTTGCGGAGATTCTCAGGAGCGCCGCGAGGACCGAGATCCTGCCGCGGTTTCGCAATCTCTCGGCCGGCGCCATCCGCACGAAGACCTCCCAGCTCGATCTCGTCACCGATGCGGACGAGGCGGCCGAACGGATGATCGAGGCTGAGCTGCTGAAGGCGTTTCCGGGAGCGCGCGTGATCGGCGAGGAAGGCGTCAGCCGGGATGCGCGCCTGCTAGACGGGCTCGACGAGGCCGATCTCGCCTTCATTCTCGATCCCGTCGACGGCACGATGAATTTCGCGTGCGGCCTGCCGCTGTTCGGCGTCATGGCAGCGGCCGTCATGAAGGGCGAGGTCGTCGGCGGGATCATCCTCGATCCGATTTCCGACGATTGGGCCATCGCCGTGCGCGGCGAGGGCGCCTGGATCCAGCGCCTCGACGGGAGCACGATCCCGCTTCGCGTCGCGCCTGCCGTGCCGTTGGCGGAGATGACAGGCAACGTCTCCTGGCGCTATCTGCCGAAGGAGCTTCGGCCCGTCGTTACCGGAAACCTGCCACAGGTCGCCATGGCAGCGGATCTGCGCTGCTCGGCTCATACCTATCGCCAGACGTCAGCCGGGTATCTGCACTTTTCGTTCTCGTCGAGCGTGATGCCGTGGGACCACGCTGCGGGATGGCTGATCCACCGCGAGGCTGGCGGTTACACGGCGCATTTCGACGGCTCGCCCTATCGCCCCGTCAATCGCGGCGGTGGATTGATCAGCGCTCCGGACAAGGAGAGCTGGCAGGCCTTGCGCAACGCGCTGCTGCCGCCTCAGGCCTGATCCCTCTTGAGATAATTGTAGACGGTCGCGCGGCCCAAACCGAGGACGCGCGAGATATAGGCGGCTGCATTGCGCCCGCCGAAGGCGCCGTCGCCCGCAAGATCCGTCACAAGCTGCTGCTTCTGAGCCCGGCTCATCTCGGCGATGGTGAGGCCGCGTTCGCGCGTCCAGCTCTGGATGTATTCGTTGATGCGCTCGTGCCAGTCCTCCTTGAACAGCGAGGCAGGCTTTTCCGGCGATTGCGGTACGGCGACGAGCGCGGTCAGCGTCTGCATCACGGCGTGGAAATGCGAGACATCCACGTTGATGCATAGAACGCCGATGGCCTTCTCGCCTGAGCGCAGGACGGCACTGACCGACTTGATGCGCCGCCCGTCCCAGTTCACCTTCTCATAGGGTCCGATGATGATGTCGGTCGGCTTGAAATCGATCTCGTGCAGCAGCGACGGCTCGCCGAGTTCCCGTTTCGAGAAGGGATTGGAGAGATGAACCACGGTCTCGGTGGACAGATCGTGGAGCACGACCTCCGCATAGGGCTGGAAGAGGAGGGCGATGGCATCGCAGACGGACGAATAGCCTGCCAGATCCAGCACTGGACTTGCCTTCGCTTCGGCTTTGCGGGCGCGGCTCATGCGAGCTTGGCGCGAACGAAGGCCGCAAGCCGCTTCAGCCCCGCTTCGAGATGATGAGCGGGCGCGCCGATGCCGATGCGGATGTAGTTGTCCATGCCGTAGACATCGCCAGGCAGAAGCATGATCCCGCGCTCTTCGCGCAGGCGATGCACAAGCTCCGTCGAGTTCATCGGCATCGCGTAGCGGATGAAGGCCATGCCGCCGGCCTTGGGCGGCACGAAGGAAAACAGGTCGCTGTTGGCATCGATCCAGCGCTGCAGTAGAGCGAGGTTCTCGCGCAGAATGCGCTTGCTGCGTGAGAGGATCTCCTGTCGCTTGGCGGGCTGCACGGCAATCTCCGCCACGAACTCGCTGACGGCTCCCGTGGTGATCGAGGTGTAGTCCTTGCGCTGCCAGGAGGCATAGATCTCCTGGGTTGGGCCGACGAGCCAGCCGATGCGCAGCCCCGGAAGCGCCATCGCTTTCGAAAGGCCGTTCGTGACGATGGCCTTCTCGTAGAGGTCGGCGAAGCTCGGAGGCTCGTCCTGATCGAGCTCTGCTCCCTTGTAGACCTCGTCCGCATGGAGATAGATCCCGTGCTCGCGCGCGATCGCGACGAGGCCGTCCATGGTCTTGCGCGGCAGCACGCTGCCGGTCGGATTGTTGGGATTGCAGATCGTCATCATCTTCGTGCGGGGGGAAACGGCCTTGCGCACGTCGTCGAGATCTGGAATCCAGCCGAGCTCCTCGCGCAGCAGCACCTCCTTTACCGTCAGGCCGATGGCGCGCGCCCAGCCCCAGATCTGCAGGTAGTTCGGTACGAACACCACGAGTTCGTCGCCCGGCTCCAGTAATGACATGACGAGCAGGAAATTCGCCTCCGCCGATCCATTTGTGACGATCACATGATCGGGATTGCGGTTCGGGTGAAGATTGGCGATGGCTTGCCGCAGCTCCACGCGACCATTCGTCCAGCCATAGCCCAGCTCCACATCGAGCATCTGGCTCTGTTGTTCGGGGGTGAGAAGCTCGCGCAGGGAATAGGGATGCACGCCACTGTCGGAGAGATTGTACTCGACGGTGTTTTCGTAGAGCGACTGGATGCGCTCGAGCGTGAATTCTTCGATCTTCATGACATCCCCGCAGACAGGCAATTCTTGCGGACATCGTCTAGCATCGGAAATTTAGACTTCAAAGTCCAAAATGGACTTGACGGTTTAATTTGCCTCCTGCCATGGTCTGTGCCGCGTCCGAGGATCGGAGCGGCCGATGAGGGCTGCCATCCTCGTCGCGTCGCTTGTCCGAAGAGGAGCACTGGGTTGCAGTTCGATACTTTCCTCATGGAGCGGAATCAGACGCTGTTCGAGAACGGCGTCGAGATCAATCTCACCGAGAGCGGCGTTCATCCCTGCACCATCGAGGAAATCCTGCCGGCGCAGGAAGCGGAGGCGCTGCTGCGCCTGCCGCTCGGCTACGGTTGGACGGACGGCAGGCCGGATCTCAGGTCGGCGATTGCCTCCTGGTATCCCGGAGCCTCCGCCTCCAACGTCCTGGTGACGAACGGCTCCTCGGAGGCGACGATGATCACGCTGATGGCGATGATCGATCCCGGCGACAAGGTGCTCTTCGCCGTTCCGAATTTCATGCAGGTCGACGGCCTTGGTCGTGCCTTGGGCATGGACATCCGGCGGCTGCCTCTGCTGGCGGACCGGGGATGGCAGGTCGATCCGGAAGCCCTGAAGGCCGCGACCAAGGATGGCGCGAAGCTGATTGCCGTGACCAATCCCGGCAATCCAACCGGCGCCGTGCTGTCACAGCGGAGCCGTGAGGCTCTCCTCGATGCGGCACGAGAGACGGGGGCCTGGCTTCTGGTCGACGAGATCTATCGCGGCGGCGAGATCGACGGGGCCGAGACGGAGACTTTTTACGGCGCCTATGAGCGCGTCATCGTCACCAGCAGCCTGTCGAAGTCGTTCGCCTGCCCGGGCCTGCGCCTCGGCTGGATCGTCGGACCGCAGGAGGTGGTCGAGGAGGCGGCGAAGCGCCAGGATTATACGACGATCGGCAGCGGAATCCTGAGCCAGATCCTGGGCGGTTCCGTCATGGAGCCGACGAACCGCGAGCGGATCCTGGCACGGGGACGGGCGCTTTTGCGCAAGAACGCGGATCTTGTCGAGAGATGGGTCACGAAGCGCAATCGCTGGTCCTGGCAACGTCCCGCTGCCGGCGGCATGGCCTTCCTGCATTACGACTTCGCGATGCCGTCGGAAGAACTGTCGAACGAGCTGCGCGAGGAGCAAAGCGTGTTCGTGGTTGCCGGAAGCTGGTTCGGCATCGAGAACCACATCCGCATCGGCATAGGCGTGCAGACCGAGCATCTTGAGGAAGGACTAGCCCGGCTCGACAAATTCCTTACCCGCCGCGGCCTTGCCTGACGAGCGAAGGCGATGATCTCGAACGATCACTTCCTTCGAGCCTTGGATGATTTGCGTCATCTGGTCAGCCTGCCATCGGTCAGCGCGCGGGGAGACAACCTCGTCGAATGCGCGCATGTCGTGCGCAATCTGCTCGACGAGGCCGGCTTCCAAACGGAGTTGTGCGGCGGAGAGATTGGTCCCTATGTCGTGGGAGAGATAGGCGCCGGTCCGCTGACGGTGATGATCTACAATCATTACGATGTTCAGCCCGAGGATCCCATCGCACTTTGGCAGAGCCCGCCCTTCGAACTCACCGAGCGGGAAGGGCGATGGTACGGACGTGGGGTTGCCGACGACAAGGGCGAGTTCATCAGCCGCCTCGCAGGCTGGCGTCTGTTCCGGGAGCGGCATCCAGGGCCCCTGCCATTCAGGCTGATCTGGCTGGTGGACGGCGAGGAGGAGATCGGCAGCCCGTCGCTCGAAGGCTTTCTCAAGCAGCGCTTCCCAGGCGAGCAGGTCGATGTCTGCTGGTGGGAATACGGCGAGATCGATTCGAGTGGACGCCCCATCATCCTCTGCGGCTTCAAGGGGGTCATGGCCGTGGAACTGCGCTGCAGGACCGCCAAGGCCGATCTTCATTCGAGTCTCGGCGCCGTTTTCGACAATTCCCTCTGGCGCCTTGCTGTGGCCACCGCATCCCTTCGCGACGAAACAGGGCGCGTTCTCGTCGATGGGTTCTACGATTCCGTTCGGGCGCCGTCGCCTGCGGAAAGCGATCTCGCATCGGATCCGCCCTTCACCTTCGAGAGCCTCGTCCAAGCGACCGGCGGGCAGCGCGTTCTGCAGGGCGTCGACGGAACGAATTTCTATCAGGCCATGAACTTCGCGCCGTGCATGAACGTCAACGGTTTTTCCGGCGGCTATGCCGGGGAAGGAGCCAAGACGGTGCTTCCCGCATCGGGTTGCGTGAAGATCGATTTCCGCCTTGTGCCCGACCAGGATCCGCAGCAGGTCGTCCGCCTGCTTCGAGCTCATCTCGACCGACACGGCTTCCAGGATATCGAGCTCGTCGTGCACGACGCGAACGTCAAGCCGGTCCGCTCCTCGACGGAGCATTGGTTCATCCAGGATGCCGGGGAGATTCTGGAGAAGTGTTTCGGGCAGGCGGCCATCGTGCAGCCGAGTTCGCCCGCCTCCGGCACGTCTCATCCCTTCGTCGAGCAGCTCGGCGCCGACATCGTCGGCGTCGGCCTGACCCATCACGGCGCCATGCTTCATTCGCCGAACGAGAACATCATCATTGCGCAGTTCGTCGCGATGACCGAATGCTCGGCTGCGCTCTTCGAGAGGCTTGCGCAGCGGGCGAGCGAACGATTGCATGAGGCCGCTCGGCCACAAGAAAATCCGGAGATCGGAGGGACGCTATGAACAGCATCGTTCTTGAATCCGCCGCCCGTTCGGTGCAGGCGCGCCGGCGCATCCGCGGGCATATCTTCGAGACGCCGCTGCTGCCGTCGCGCCGGATCGGCCGCGAGACAGGCTCCGCCGTGCTCTTCAAGGCCGAGAATTTTCAACTCACCGGCTCGTTCAAGATCCGCGGCGCAGCCAGCAAGATGACGTCGCTGGGCATTGAGCGTGGCGTCATCACCGCTTCGTCGGGCAATCACGGCATCGCATCGGCGCAGGCGGCCTCGTCCATCGGCCAGGCCCTGACCGTCGTTCTGCCTGAGACCGTCGCCCAGGCGAAGCTCGAAAAGATTCGCTCCTACAATGTCGACGTGATCCTGCACGGAGCCGAGAGCGGGTTGGCAGAACTTTACGCGCAGCGGGAGGCGGCTTCACGAGGTCTCGTCTACGTGTCTCCCTACAACGATCCCGAGGTTGCCGCCGGGCAGGGAACCATCGGGCTGGAGCTGCTCGAACAGGCAGAGACCATCGACAATGTCTTCATTGCCATGGGCGGCGGCGGTCTGATCGGCGGCATCGGATCCGTTTTGAAGAGCTTCAGTCCGAGAACGAGGGTCTTCGGCATCGCCGCTCAGAACTCGGCTGCTCTTGCTGCTTCGATGGCCGCAGGACGCGTCGTCGAGACCGAGCATCTCGACACGCTCGCGGATGGAGTAGCCGGCGGCATGGACGAGGACAGCATGACGCTGCCGCTTGCCATCGCCGTCGTCGACGAGGTCGTCACATGCTCGGAGGCAGAGATCGCGCATGCTCTCAGAGAGCTGGCCTTCAAGGAAAACCAGATTGTGGAAGGTGCGGCAGCTTTGGCGCTCGCCGGTTTCCTCAAGGTGGCCGAGCGTTGCAAGGGCCAGTCGAATGTCGTCGTGCTCTGCGGTGCCAATTTCGACCGCGACACGATCTTCTCTGTCCTGAACCGATAGCCGCGATCATGCCTGCTGCAACCCCGATCACCATTCTCGACCTGCCGCAGATCGAGCAACGCCTCGAGGGTCTCGATCTGGTGGGCCTGATGGAGGATGCCTTCGCTGCCTTCTCGCGGGGTGAGGCGGTGATCCCCTCGCCGGGTGAGCTTCTTCTCAGCGATCCGCCCGGCGAAGTGCACATCAAGTATGGGTACCTGACAGGCGGTGACACCTATGTCGTCAAGATCGCCTCGGGCTTCTGGAACAATCCTGCGCTGAACTTAAGCAGCAGCGACGGCCTCTTGCTGGTGTTCCGAAAGGCGACCGGCGAGCTGATGGCCGTGCTCAACGACCGCGGACGGTTGACGGATCTACGCACGGCGGCAGCAGGTGCCCTCGCCGCGAAGCATCTCGCGCCGACAAGCGTGGATGCCATCGGCGTGCTCGGAACCGGCATCCAGGCAGAGCTGCAGATTCGTCTGCTTCAATCGGTCCGACCGTGCCGGAACGTGGTTGTCTGGGGCCGCGACCCGGCGCGCGCATCGGCCTATGCGGAGCGGATGCGGAATCAGGATTTTATCGTCGACATCGCGCGCTCGCCGGCGGAGGTGGCGGATCGGTGCCGCCTGATCGTAACGGCGACCGCGAGCGCTGCTCCGCTGTTGCATTGGCGCGACGTCCGGCCCGGCACCCATATCACGGCCATCGGCGCCGACAGCGCGGACAAGCAGGAGCTGGACGAGGCCATCATCCGCAAGGCTGACATCGTGGTCACGGACAGCCGGGTCCAGGCGTGCTCGCGCGGGGAGTTCAGCCATGCCTATGGCGACGACGCGTCGGCCATGCGCAAAGTCGTCGAGATCGGCGAGATCGTTTCAGGAGCAGTGATGGGACGCAGCACGGCGGATCAGATCACCGTCTCGGCCTTCTCAGGGCTCGCAGTTCAGGACATCGCCGTGGCAACGGCAATCCTGAAGCGATCAGGGCGATGAATCAGCCGCGTCCAAACTTGTCACATCAGGCAATGCCTTGAGCGGCGAGATCGATGCGTTCGATCAGGGCGTCGATCTCCGCCACTTTTCTCAGGCGGCCTTTGCAGCGCGTGTCCATCTGCCAGGATCTGGCGATGCTGAGTGCCAGAAAGGGAAGTGCCCAGAGAATGCCGATGGCCTGGAGCAGAACCATCGTCAGGGACGCAATCGACAGGATCCAGACCTCGATGCGTCCGAAACCTTCGGTGAACTCGTTCTGCATCAGCAGTTGCTGACGCTCCATCAGGAGGCGAGTCTTGGCATGATCGAGCCTGGACCTTTGCGGTGAAGCCGGCAAAGCGCCTCGCAGGGTTTCGAGACCGCTTTTGATAGTGGTGAGACCCGCCGACCTCTCGGCTGACTCGGGCTCCTGCGCAATCGGCGCGAAGGCTGCGGCGATGCGGCGGTAGAAGACGACGAGGGCAGGCGGCTGATTATCCTGCTCGGTCGGGAGTTCGCCGGGCTGAAAGCGGTCCGTGATGCGGCTGCGAATCTGCGCAGCCGTGGTCTCGGGCCCATTGTCCTGATCGCTCCGTTGAAAGGACGCTGCAACGTGAGCGGCGATCGCGCTCTCCAAAGCGGCCTCGGCCCTTTCCGACGACATTCGCAGCTTCCTCCCCCGATGCCCCGTTCGCCGGCCTGCGGGCAAAGGAAAGCCATGCGCAAGGCCGGAGATGCCGAAGGGGCAACCCCGAAGCTGTAGAGAATATGGTTAACAAACGGTTAATGGCACCTGCCGGAATCAACAGACCGGGGGATAAGTCCGGCTTCAGGGCGTCTCGTCGCGCGGTTCATCCTGCAGCATGCCGGCGAGGTCTCGCAGGAACTTGATCGAAGCCGGCGGACGGCCCTCCTGTTCCGCAATCGTGATGATGTGATTCAGGATGTTGGCGATCTCGCCGAGCTTGGCAACCCGGCTGGCCGAGAGCACGTGGAAGAAGGTGGAAAAGGCGACTGCGATGGCTTGGTCGTGTTCCTCCAGCCTGCGGCACTGCTCCTTGAGCGCCTTGATGTCCTTTTCCTGCGCCGAGACGATCTCGACGAGAGTCAGCATCTGTTCGGCCAGGGTGTCCAGCGAAGCGTTCATGTCTGTCGAGCGGTCCAGGTCTTCGATGCTTGGCGGAACGGCGCGGGGGAGGCGATCGGAGGCCTGATGACCCAGAGCCTGCGCCAGCGAAGGCAGCAGAGATGCAACGCGATCGTGCTGCTCCGCCATCCTCTCCGCTCTCGGCACGGCCTCCTCGTCGTGCGCGACATGCGTCTCCTCGGCAACGACCGCGGGCATGCGTGTCGCCCGCGCGAATTTGGAGGCGGCCTGCTGCAGCAGACGACGCAGCTTCACGTGAAGTTCTGCAATCACGTTCCCACTTCCGCTCCCACCAGCATCGGGCCCTCGCGAGAGAGCGGCAGACCGTATCATGCCTGCGGATCGAATGCTTCAGGAAGCTCTTGATGCGGTTAAGAGAATCGATCTGTCATCCACGCGCGTAGAGCAGGCGCGCGCGGATCGTTCCATCGAGCGCGCGGATCTCGCGAAGAGTCTCCCTGCTGTGCTCGGGCGATCCTTCCGCTTCGATCACCACGTATCCGATCTCGCCGTCGGTCTGCAGATGCTGCCCCGTGATGTTGAGGCCGCGCTGCGAGAAGACGTTGTTGAGACGCCCAAGAATGCCGGGCACGTTCCTGTGCACGTGGATGTAGCGCGTGCCGGTGGGCCGTGGCGGAAGCTGCACCTGCGGGAAGTTGACGGCGCCGATCGTGGTGCCGACATCGGAGTAATCGACAAGCTTCTTTGCCACCTCGGCGCCGATGCGCTCCTGGGCTTCTTCCGTCGAGCCGCCGATGTGAGGTGTCAGAATAACGTTGTCGAGGCCCTGCAGCGGTGTGACGAAGGCTTGCTTGTTGGAGGCAGGTTCGACGGGGAAGACGTCCACGGCCGCGCCGCGCAGATGCCCATCCTTCAAGGCCGCAGCGAGCGCCTCCAGGTCGACCACGGTGCCGCGGCTGTTGTTGATGAGATAAGCGCCCTTCTTCATCGCCGCGATCTCGGCCTTGCCGATCATGCCGTGCGTTGCGGGCGTTTCCGGCACGTGCAGGCTGACCACGTCGCTCTCGCGCAAGAGCGCATGCAGGCTGTCGGCCGGTTCCGTATTGCCGTGACGCAGCTTGTCGGTCTGATCGAAGAAGATGACCCTCATGCCCATGGCCTCGGCCAGATACGAGAGCTGCGAACCGATATTGCCGTAGCCGACGATGCCGAGGGTCTTGCCGCGCACCTCATGGCTGTCGACGGCCGCTTTGTCCCATTGTCCCGCATGGGCGCCGGTGGATTTCGGGAAGGTGCGGCGGAGCAACATGACGATCTCGCCGATGACCAGTTCCGCCACGCTCCTCGTGTTCGAGAAGGGAGCGTTGAAGACCGGAATGCCCGCGTGCCGGGCGGCGTCGAGGTCGACCTGGTTCGTGCCGACGCTGAAGCAGCCGACCGCGATCAGCCTGTTCGCCGCATCCAGAACCTTGCCGGTCAGCTGCGTCCGGGAGCGGATGCCGAGCAGGTGGACACCCTGCAGGGCCTCGATCAGCTGAGCCTCGTCGAGAGCGGTTTTGAGATGCGTCAGGTTGTTGTAGCCGGCGCCCCTGATCAGCTCGACAGCGCTGTCGTTCACTCCCTCGAGCAAAAGAACGCGGATCTTGTCTTTCTGAAGAGAGAACATCTCGCTCATGTCAGCTCCATATGCCGTGCGCGAGATGCCATACCCCGCCTAACGCAAGACGAACATCCCTTTTGGCGCATCCTGGCCATGCCCCACGAGATCGGGGCATCTCCCGGGCGGAGGAGGGGCCGTACCCCGAATGATCACTCCCGGCCCGGCGGGACTGGGCTATGATGAGCCAATCCGGCCGCAGCTGCAGCCGGTCAAGGAGGCGGGAGCCGGTGCCGGATGTACGCACGGCTCCCGTTCCTTTTTTGAGCCGCTGGCTCCATAGCTAAACCCAACGCACTGCTCTCGCTCATTGCCGTGCACTTCGCGGTTCGGTTATCTTCGATGAGGTCTGCTCACGGGTAGACAGCCTCAGGCGCGACAAACCGCCGTTCTTTATTCGGCGGGACCTGCCGGGACTATGAATATAGTTGCTTCTCGCTTAGTTATGCCCTGGCTGGTCCTGTAGGCCCGCTGCGATGAGTCGATATCGCACGAAGCTGATGGCCCGCTCGAAGGTTCATGCGACGGAAAGTGCATGTTTGCAGAATACAGAGAATTGGTTCGGCGAAAATCTACAGCATCCATGCCAAATCGCATAACTTCGGAAGAGATATTTTCCAAGCCGGCCACCGGTAAAGATCGTGGCCTTAGCATTCATTTGGAAAACATCGGTCATGGACTGATCGTTCTCCTTCCAGTGGCGATGGCGGTTGCCAATCGGTCTTCTCCGTTACTTATCGCCTGCGCTGCGTTGTTTGTGCTTGCCTCGCGCCTTACCTCTGGCGGCATCGACTCCTATCGCCTGGCTTTGAAAGGGGTGCGGACATCCGCCCTCGTTTTCGCCATTTGTGGAATTGTCTATCCACTCGTGACGCTCGCCTGGGCGCTGAAGCCGGCCCTCGGCCTGTTCTCCTGGGGCGAGGCGGTGCTTCCCGCGATTTCGAGCGCCGTCCTGATCATCAGCTGGCGCATCGCACCCCCGCCGCGGTGGATGGTGGGAGCGCTTGCGATAGCGATGCTGACCGCTGCAGGGTTCATCATCGCCGAACTCCAGCTCGGCCTGCCGTTGAGGCATCTCTATGGGGGGCGCCTCGCGACTTTCGTTCACAACAGACCGGTCGTGACGCTGCTTCTCCTGCTCGGGCCCGTCCTCGTCTTGATCGGGTTCCAAAGGCGGCGGATGCTCTGCTGGTCGTTATTGCTGGCAACCGTGGCCGCCGTCCTGGTTTCCGAAAGCGAGGCGGCAAAACTCGGCCTGGTCGCTGCGGCCGGGACCTATGCGCTCAGCTATGCTCCCTTCGTCTGGGTGAAGCGGCTGCTCGCGGTCTTTCTGCTCGGACTGATCTGGATGCAGCCTTTTTTCGGAAGCACGGTCGACAGGATCGTGCCCGAAAGCGTGATCGAAGCCACCAAGGCGGGGAACTCGCGCGCGCGCATCGAACTCTGGCAGGCCTTCAGCGACGTCTCCCGGCGCTACCCCGTCTTTGGGACAGGTTTTTCATCGTCCCCGCATATGGGCAGTCATCCGGTAGCCGCCGAGATCGACCCGGCTTACCGTAAACTGCTGAGCGTGGGTCATCCCCATAACGGATTTCTGCAAGCCTGGGTCGAGTTGGGGGCAATCGGCGCGCTCTTTCTGACAGGACTCGTCCTTTGGGTACTGAAATGCCTGTCGGATGCCCCAACCGATATCCGCCGCATTGGGCTGGTGACGCTGATGACGAGCAGTGCGATCGCGCTTGTCAGCCATGGCGCCTGGCAGGGCTGGTGGATCGCGGCTGTCTCCCTTGCCGCCGCATTGCTGACCCTCCGCCCGATCCGTTCTTCGCCTGTGGAATGACTGCAGCCGGCGGGCGCTTTTGAGCCCACCGCCTAAATTGTCAGGCTTGCCGGGATCCAAGCGCCTTGGCTGCGTGTTTGGCTTGCGACCGTATCGGACAGGCTAGCGTGGGCGGTTGCGCTCATGCGAAGGGCCTGAGGAGAAGGGGGCGAATGCCGCGGATTCTGACCTACAACGTCCACCGCTGTCTTGGGACCGACGGTCGGATCTCGCCTGAGCGGATTGCCGACGTGATCGCGGCCTATGAGCCGGATGTGGTCGCGCTTCAGGAACTCGATGTGGGCCGGTTGCGGTCGGGCGGCATCGATCAGGCCCAGGCCATCGCCCAGGCGCTGGGAATGCAGGTGCATTTTCATGCCAGCCTGCGGGTGCTCGAAGAGCAATACGGCAATGCCATTCTGACCCACAGGCCTTCGCAGCTGGTCAAGGCGGAGGCGCTTCCCGGATGGGCGAGGCGGCCGAGCCTTGAGCCGCGCGGGGCGCTCTGGGCCTCCGTCCAGCTTGGCGGCACGGAGGTGCAGGTGATCAACACCCATCTCGGCCTTCGCCGGCACGAGCGGCTGGCCCAGATCGAAACCCTGCTTGGCCCGCACTGGCTCGGCCATCATTCCTGCCGGGAGCCGGTGATCCTGCTAGGGGATTTCAATGCCACGCCACGGGGGCGGGTCTATCGGCGTCTGGCGGCCCAGCTCTGCGATGCGCAGGCGGAGGCGCGGCTGCCGAAGCCCAAGGCGACCTTTCCCTCCCGCCTGCCGATGCTGCGGATCGACCATGTTTTCGTCAGCCGTTCCATCCGCGTGCAGCGGATCGAAACCGTCCGGACGCCCCTCGCCCGGATCGCCTCGGATCATCTGCCGCTCCTGGTGGAGTTCCAGATCGTTCACGGCAAGGGGCACAAGCCAAGCCTCGCCCATGCACAGGAATAGCTGTTCGCTTCATCCGCCTGAGGGATCGCGGATCCCTTCATCGCGTTGAACTTCATGACACGGAGCAGGTGAGGAGAGCGGATGCGGAACTGGAAATATCTGATCGCTGCGGCGGCCATCGGCCTCGCAGCCTTCCTCCTTTACCGCACCCTCAGCCGCTACAGCCTGGACCAGCTGGTGGAAGCCGTGTCGGCGGTTCCCGTTCCAAGGCTCCTGGGCGCTGCCGCCTTCGCGGCGGCAAGCTATCTCTGCCTGACCTGCTTCGACTATCTCGCTCTGCGCTATGTCGGCAAGCCGTTGCCCTATCCGAAGGCCGCCTTGGCCTCGTTCACCGCCTTGTCTCTCGGTCACAATATCGGGCTGGCGGCACTCAGCAGCGGTGCCGTCCGCTACCGCTTCTACAGCCGCTGGGGCCTGAGCACGGGGGAGGTCGCCAAGGTGATCGTCTTCTGCGGCATCACCGTCGGGCTCGGGCTCATGGTGCTCGGGGGAGCAGCTCTTCTGCTGCGCTCCGGCCTTGCGGTCGAGATTACGGGGCTGTCGCTGCCCGTGGTGATCGCTCTGGGCATCGGATCTCTGGCTGTGCCGGCGATCTACCTGATCCTGTCCGCTTTCGTCCGCAAGACGCTACGGATCAGACGCTGGTCTCTCGAAGTGCCACCGCTCCGGCTGGCTGTCGGGCAGGTGCTGGTAGGCTCGGTCAATTTCGCCTTCGTGGCGGCCTGCCTGCATCAGGCGCTCGCGGCTGTGGCCGAGGTGGCCTATCTCGGCGTCGCTTCGGTCTACGTGATCGCCAACGCAACTGCCTTGGTAAGCCATGTGCCGGGCGGCCTGGGGGTGATCGAGAGCGTGGTCATGTACCTGCTGCCGCAAAAGGACCTGATCGGCCCGCTGCTGGTGTTCAGGTTCGTCTATTTCCTGGTTCCGCTCGGGCTGGGCAGCATCCTGTTCGCCATCACGGAACTCTATTACCGCCGCCGCAATCCGTCTTATACGGAAGGCCCCGAACTTGGGGCGAAGGCCTGAAGATCAGTCGTAACGGCGCCGGAACAGGGACAGGGGCTCGAAGGGCTCCAGCGGGTCGAGTAGCCCGGTACCCAGAGCCGGCACATCCGGCCCGTCATCCGCCATGGCATCGAAGGCGCGCAGGCCCCGCTTGCCCGCATTGAGCCGCTCGACGGCACGGATCAGCGAGCCGTCCTCGTCCGCCAGGGTACGGGTGAACAGGTCGGGATCCACCTCCAGGTGTTCCGCCAGCAGGCGGTCGCGCAGGCGGACAATCGTGCTCTTCATCTCGTCCGTCGTCGCCTCGATGGCGAGATCGCATTCGCTGTCGAGGCCGATGGAGCGGTTGTTCAGGTTGGATGACCCGATGCGAAGAAAGACATCGTCGACGATGACGAGCTTGGAATGGATCAGCACTTGGCATTCCCCGTCCTTGCCGTCGGGGATGACCGGGTAATAGACCCGCAGCCGATCCTGGTATTCGCATTTCCGCAAACGGCGGATCAGCCGGTCGCGGTTGGTGCCCATCACCAGCTCCTCGGCCCAGCCATGGGATTCATGGGTCTGAATCACCACGATCTCAGGGCCATCGGGATCGGCGAGATGCCGCTCCAGCACGTCGCCGACATAAGGCGCGGTCATGTATTGCGCTTCGATGTAGATGGCTTTCTTGGCGGCGGCGAGCGCATCGAGCGTCAGGGCGGCGGCCTCGTGGACGGCGGACTGCTCGCCCCAGGCCGGGAAGGTTCGGGCGATAGCAACCGATGCATTGTGAAAATCCGGCATAAGACCGGAGGGCCAGGGGTCGGCGCCTACGGGTGAAAGCGGCACCTCTTCGCCAGTGGCGAATTTCCAGCGGCAATAGCCCACCTCGGCCACCGAGCGCGCGGCTTCGCCGTCGACCGCCATCTGCAGGTCATGGACCGGTTCGTAGATCGTTCCGTCGTCCTTCATGCGGATCGGGTCGTCGCAGGCGTGGCGATCCGTGTCCCAGCGCTCCACGGTCAGATCCATCCCGCCGACGAAGGCCAGCGCATCGTCGATGCAGACGATCTTCTGGTGGTGGGCAGCATAGAGCGGGTGGTGGGTATCGAGCTTGATGTGAAGCCGCGGATGGTTCTGCCACTCGGCGCCGAAGATGAGAGGGCCCGGCGCTCCTGGGGCATGAACGACGGCCACGCTCCAGACGAGGATCCTGACCTCGAGCTCCGGCCGCTCCTCGACGAGAGAGCGGAGCAGGGGGCCGAGCGGCGGCGAATCCTCGGCGCATTTGTCCGGGCAGAGGCGGATGCTGCCGTCGAAATCCCAGCCGACGATCAGGATTGAGCGTTGAGCATTGCGCAGGGCAGTTTCGAGATGGGCAAAATAGGGCGCGCCATCGATGAGGACTGCCGCCCGATCCGCTTGGGCCACGCGCCAGCAATTCTGGCCAGGACGCAGAATCGGTCCCTCGGGCAGCCGCATCGGCTGCCGGGTCGCGTCGAGGGCTTGCAGGCTTGTCGTCTCTTCCAGAAGTTGCACGTCAGCCACGATCGTTCACCAGTTCCTTGCCAACTCGGGACTGAAGCCAAGGTTCCCGGATCGGCCGGGTGAGGGCGCCTTCCCGCCGAGAGCGGCGGCGGCTTCGCGGAAGATCCGGCGGGCTGCACAAATCCTGATCGGGATGCGTTCGAACTCTGGGCAAACATTTGCGGCCGATTGAGCGGGGAGACGTTGCCAATCGCGAGACGCGCCTAATAATTTACAGCAGTTCGCATCCGGTTAAGGGCATTTTCGTGGTTGGCCGATTAGGCCAGCTCTCGTCGCGCCGCACCCGGTCGGGGTCGGCATCAGGATTGAAGGGCGATGATGGACAAGAAGCTTGAAGAACGAATCCGCGAAAGGGCCTATCAGCTCTGGATGCGCCATGGGAGCATCCACGGCCGTGCGGATGAATATTGGTATCAGGCCGAACGTGAAGTTGTCGGTAAGAGCGACGATGACGACACGCGGCCTGCGCCGATCATCGATCCGGCACCCTTGGGGATGACGAGCGCAACGGATGACGAGGAGCTTGCTCCTCCCGTTGCGCCCAAGACCCGCAAGAAGCGCACGCCAGCCGCAGCACCCGTGGTCTCTGGCGTCGAAGGAACCGAGGCGTCCACGCCGACGCCCAAGCGTCGTCGACCGACGCGCGTGAGCTGAACGAGCCATCGTGACATGAGCCTTCGACCATATGGCCGGAGGCTTCGGGGCAGGAACTCAACTGAAGTCGGAACACGCCAAAGAACCTGCGGCCGATTTCAGCGTCTACATAACGGGGCTGTTGGTGCCCCTGACGTGAGGACCCAGCCTTGCCCAAATCAAGCGTTTCCTACGCACCTCTCGCCCGAAATGCGATGGCCTACATTCTCGCCGGCGGGCGCGGCAGTCGATTGCTGGAGCTGACCGATATCCGCGCGAAGCCCGCGGTCTATTTCGGCGGCAACACGAGGATCATCGACTTCGCCCTGTCGAACGCGCTCAATTCCGGCATCAGGCGCATCAGCGTCGCGACGCAGTACAAGGCGCACAGCCTCATCCGCCATCTCCAGCGCGGTTGGAACTTCTTCCGCGCCGAGCGGAACGAGAGCTTCGATATTTTGCCGGCGAGCCAGCGCGTATCCGAGACCATGTGGTACGAGGGCACGGCCGATGCGGTGTATCAGAACATCGACATCATCGCGAGCATCGATCCGGAATACATCATCATCCTGGCCGGCGATCACATCTACAAGATGGACTACGAAATCATGCTCCGGCAGCACGTCGATACGGGCGCGGATGTGACCGTGGGCTGTCTCGAGGTGCCGCGCATGGAAGCCGTCGGCTTCGGCGTGATGGCGGTCGACGGGACGGACCGCATCGTCTCGTTCCTGGAAAAGCCCGCCGATCCGCCAGGTATGCCCGACAAGCCCGACATGGCGCTCGCCAGCATGGGCATCTATGTTTTCAACACCCGCTTCCTGTTCGAGCAGCTGCGACGCGATGCGGAGACGCCCGGCTCGAACCGGGATTTCGGCAAGGACATCATCCCCTACCTCGTTCAGCACGGAAAAGCCGTCGCGCATCGCTTCACCAATTCCTGCGTCCGCTCCGGCGCGGAGGCCGGCGGCAGCGAAGCGGAGGCCTATTGGCGCGACGTGGGAACGGTCGATGCCTATTGGGAGGCGAATATCGATCTGACGGCGATCGTGCCGTCGCTCGATCTCTACGACCGCGAGTGGCCGATCTCCACTTTCTCCGAGACGTGGCCGCCGGCTAAATTCGTTCATGATGAGGATGGACGGCGCGGCCATGCCATCAACTCCCTCGTTTCGAGCGGATGCATCGTCTCCGGAGCGGCCCTGCGCCGGTCGCTGGTGTTCACCGGCGTTCATCTCCATTCCCACGCCGATGTGGAGGGGGCGGTCATTCTCCCCTATGCCGATGTCGGGCGGGATGCCCGGCTCAAGGACGTCGTCATCGACCGCGGAGTGCGCATCCCTGACGGACTGGTAGTGGGAGAAGATCCCGAGTTGGACGGCCGACGCTTCCGTCGCACTGAAAAGGGCATCTGCCTGATCACGAAGCCGATGATCGAGAGATTGGAAGGATGAGGCCTCTGAAGGTTCTGTCGGTCACGTCAGAGATCTTTCCGATCATCAAGACAGGCGGCCTCGCCGATGTGGCGGGTGCCTTGCCTGCGGCTCTTGCTCAGGAGGGCGTAGGGGTTATTACGCTCGTTCCCGGCTATCCAGCGGTGCTGAAGGCGTTGAAAGGCGCCGAAATCCTGCACGAGTATCCGGCGTTCTTCGGGGGAGCTGCGCGCCTTCTCTCAGGCACCGGTGCCGATCTCGATCTCTTCGTCATCGACGCGCCCCATCTCTTCGAGCGGCCGGGCTCACCCTATCTCGCGCCGAACGGCAGGGATTGGCCGGACAATGCCCGGCGCTTCGCGGCGCTCGCGCGAGCCGCCGCCGATATCGGCCAAGGACTGGTGCCGGCCTTCGTTCCTGACATCATTCATGCCCATGACTGGCAGGCCGGGCTCGTTCCCGCCTATCTGCGTCTCGTAGCGGGGCCCCGGCCGGCCACTGTGATCACCATCCACAACATCGCCTTCCAGGGCATATTCCCGGCCGATCTGCTGTTCGAACTCGGACTGCCGGCGAGCATGTTCACGGTGGACGGTGTGGAATACTACGGACAGATCGGCTTCCTCAAAGCTGGTCTTCAGCTCGCCGACCGCATCACCACCGTTTCGCCCACCTACGCGAGAGAGATCCAGACGCCGGAGGGCGGAATGGCGCTCGATGGATTGCTGCGTTCCCGCTCTCGCATCGTGTCCGGCATCCTCAACGGCATCGACGAGCGAGTCTGGAATCCCTCGACCGATGCGCTTCTCGCACGGACTTATGACCGCGACAGCCTCGATGCGCGCTCCGTCAACAAGCGGGCATTGCAGGAGCGTCTCGGTCTGAAGCCGGATTCCGACGCAATGCTGTTCGGCGTGGTCAGCCGGCTGTCGGAGCAGAAGGGGCTCGATCTCGTGCGCGCCGGCCTGTCGCGACTGCTTGCGGGCGGTGCTCAACTGGCATTGCTCGGGGCCGGGGACACGACGCTCGAGGACAGTTTCCAGAGCGCGCGCGTCGTCTATCCCGGTCAGGTCGGCTGCTTCTTCGGCTACGACGAGGCGCTAGCGCACCAGATCCAGGGTGGCAGCGACGCACTTCTGGTTCCGTCGCGCTTCGAGCCCTGCGGCCTCACCCAGCTTTGCGCCATGCGTTACGGCAGCATTCCCGTCGTCTCGCGGGTGGGCGGGCTCGCCGACACCATCGTCGACGCCAACGAGATGGCCATCGCGACGGGATCCGGAACCGGCATCCAGTTCGGCCCTGTCACTCTCGGTGCGGCAATCGACGCCTTCGACCGCGCCAAGCGCCTCTGGCGTGACAAGGATGCGTGGCGGCGCCTGCAGACAAACGGCATGAAGGCCGATGTCAGCTGGCACCGCCCGGCGAAGCAATATGCCGATCTTTATCGCTCTTGCGTTCCGGAGACGTGAGTAGAAGAGGGCGCCTGAGCTAGGCGCCTTTCCTTTTGGTTGCCTTCTGCTGCTTTGCCGGCTTCAGCTGGAACAGCAGGAGAGAATGTGCCGTCACCGTGTATTCCTTGCCGAATCTGAATTCGCTCGGTGCTTCCAGGTCAGGCTGGTTGGTGTCGATATGGCACATCCAGGATGCACCGCCGACCACCTCGGGCAGCGTGCATTTCACAACATCATGGTGGGCGTTCAGGATCAGAAGCAGCGTCACGTCCGTTCCGCGTCGACGGATGCCGGTCGGCTGCGCGCGGCCGTCGAGGAGGATGCTGATGCAGCGGGCATTGGCATCCTGCCAATGCTCGGGCGTCATCTCGTCGCCTGCGGGCGTGAGCCATGTCACGTCCTTGACGTCGAGCTCTTCGTTGTAGATGCCTGACAGGAAGCGGCCCCTGCGCAGGATCGGCAGGTCCTGGCGCAGCTGAATGAGCTTGCGGGTGAACTCGAGCAGCTCGATGCCGTCCTCGTCGATGCCCTCCCAGTCGATCCAGGAGATTTCGTTGTCCTGGCAATAGGCGTTGTTGTTGCCGTTCTGGGTGCGGCCGAACTCGTCGCCCGCGAGCAGCATCGGCGTGCCCTGCGAGAAGAGCAGGGTGGCCAGCATGTTGCGCATCTGGCGCAGCCGTACCTCGCGGATCTTCGGGTCGTCCGTGGGACCCTCGACGCCATAATTGAAGGACAGGTTGTGGTCGTGCCCGTCCTTGTTGTCCTCGCCGTTGGCCTCGTTGTGTTTGTCGTTGTAAGAGACGAGATCCCTGAGCGTGAACCCGTCATGGGCGGTGATGAAGTTCACCGATGCCCAGGGACGGCGCCCCCGCTTGTTGAAGATGTCGGCCGACGCGGTGAGGCGGGAGGCAAGTTCCGGCAGCTTGCCCGGCTCACCTTTCCAATAGGCCCGCATCGCGTCGCGATAGCGGTCGTTCCACTCCGCCCACCCGGGCGAGAAGCGCCCGACCTGATAGCCGCCGGGTCCGCAATCCCACGGCTCCGCGATGAGCTTCACCTGACTCAGCGCCGGATCCTGCCTGCAGGTGTCGAGGAAGCGCCCGTCCTCCTCGAATCCGTGCGGCTCACGCCCGAGGATCGTCGCGAGATCGAAGCGGAAGCCGTCGATCTGCACCTCCTGCGCCCAATAACGCAAGCTGTCGGTCACCATCTGCAGCACGCGCGAGTGGCTGAGATTGACGGTGTTTCCGGTGCCCGTGTCGTTGATGTAGTAGCGTTTGTCTGGAGCAAGCCGGTAGTAGGATGCGTTGTCGATGCCCTTGAAGGACAGGGTCGGCCCGAGCTCGTTGCCTTCGGCGGTGTGGTTATAGACCACGTCGAGGATCACCTCGATCCCGGCATCGTGGAGATGGCTCACCATCTCCTTCACCTCGTTGACGAAGGGCGTCGCTAGATAGCGCGGCTGCGGCGCGAAGAAGCCTATGGAATTATAGCCCCAGTAGTTCCGCAATCCCTTCTCGATGAGATAGCTGTCATCGACGAAGGCGTGGATCGGCAGCAGCTCGACCGCAGTGACGCCGAGATTGCGGATGTATTCGATCACCTCATGCTGCATAAGCCCGGAGAATGTGCCGCGAAATTCCCGCGGCACGGCAGGATGCTGCATGGTGAAGCCGCGCAGATGCGTCTCATAGACGATCGTGCGCTCCCAGGACGTCTGCGGCCGGCGCACGCGTCCCCAGGTGAACGCCGACTCGACGACGCGGCACTTGGGCATGAAGCGCGCGCTGTCCCGTTTGTCGAACGAGAGATCGGCATCGTGCGAGCCGATCGTGTAGCCGTACAGTGCGGGGTTCCATTGCAGGTCCCCGATCAGCTGTCTGGCATAAGGGTCCAGCAGAAGCTTGTTCGGATTGAAGCGATGGCCGGCATCGGGCTCATAGGGACCGTAGACGCGGAATCCATAAGTTGTGCCGGGACGTGCATCGGGCAGGTAGCCGTGCCAGACTTCGTCGGTATATTCCGGCAGTTCGATCCGCTCCAGCTCGTGCCGGCCCTCCTCGTCGAAGAGGCACAGCTCCACCTTCGTGGCATTGGCGGAAAAGATCGCGAAGTTGACGCCCAATCCATCCCATGTCGCGCCGAGCGGGTAGGGCAATCCCTCCCGGACGCGGGACGTGCGCCGCATGTTGGGAGCAACGATCTGAGCAGCCGAGACCTCGCGAATATCAACCTTGTCGTTCATCCAAAATCCCAAAAAGCCAAACGGAGCAAAACTTCACCGTATCAACGCACGAGCTTTCAGGAAGTCCCGCCCAAGCGGAACTATATGTTCGCTCCCGAAGCCTCGTTGTCCCGGACCAGAATCAGCGTCGCCAAAGGCGGGATCGTGAGGGCGAGCGAGCAGGGGCGGCCGTGGCTCGGCGTGTTCTGTGCCTGCACCCCGCCGAGATTGCCTAAGTTGCCGCCGCCATAGAGCGCGGCATCCGTATTGACGGCCTCGCGATAGGTGCCCGGCAGCGGAACGCCGATGCGATAGCCTTCCCTCGGGACGGGCGTGAAGTTCGATACGACGACCGCCAGAGCCTCGCCGTCATCACCGCGCCGCAGCCAGGCGATGACGCTGTTGTCCCGGTCGTCCGACACGATCCACTCGAAGCCTTTCGCTTCGCAGTCCCGCTCATGCAGCGCGGGAATGGAGCGATAGGCCTGATTGAGATCCTTGATGAGATTCTGCACGCCCTTGTGGAAGGAGTTGTCGAGGAGGTGCCAATCGAGGCTCTCATCGTGATCCCACTCCCGCTCCTGCGCGAATTCCCCGCCCATGAACAGAAGCTTCTTGCCGGGATGTCCCCACATGAAGCCGAAATAGGCGCGCAGGTTCGCGAAGCGCTGCCACTGATCTCCCGGCATCCGGCCGATCAGCGATCCCTTGCCGTGCACGACCTCGTCATGGCTCAGCGGAAGGATGAAGTTCTCGGAGAAAGCGTAGAGAAGGCCGAATGTCAGGTCGTGGTGATGATAGCGCCGGAAGACCGGATCCTTGCCGATATAGCGCAGGGTGTCGTGCATCCAGCCCATGTTCCACTTGAACCCGAAGCCGAGGCCGCCGGTATAGGTGGGATGCGAGACGCCTGGCCAGGCGGTCGATTCCTCCGCGATGGTGATGGCACCGGGCGAGGTGGCATAGGCGACCTCGTTCATCTTGCGGATGAAGTCGATGGCGCCGAGGTTCTCGTTGCCGCCGTAGCGGTTCGGAATCCACTCGCCGGCTTTGCGCGAGTAGTCGAGATAGAGCATGGATGCGACCGCATCGACGCGCAGGCCGTCAAGATGGTAGCGCTCGAGCCAGAAGCGTGCATTGGCCACAAGGAAGCTCATCACCTCCTGGCGCTCGAAATTGTAGATGTAGGTGCCCCAGTCCTGATGGAATCCGAGACGCGGATCGGCGTGTTCGTAAAGATGCGTTCCGTCGAAATAGGAGAGGCCGTGCGGATCGTTCGGGAAATGCGCCGGCACCCAATCGAGGATGATGCCGATCCCGGCCGCATGAGCTGCCTCGACGAAAGCCGCGAAATCCTCCGGCGTGCCGAAGCGGCTCGTCGGCGCATAGAGGGAGATCGGCTGATAGCCCCATGAGCCGTCGAAGGGAAACTCGGTGATCGGCAGAAGCTCGATATGGGTGAAGCCGAGATTCTTCACGTAGGGAATGAGCCGCACCGCCAATTCACGATAGGTGAGATAGCGGTTGCCTTCCTCGGGTACCCTTGCCCATGAGCCGAGATGGCACTCGTAGATCGACATCGGCGCCTTGCGGTGGTTCTGCGCCGCGCGCTCCTTCATCCACTCCGCATCCTGCCAGTCGAAGCTCTGTTCGCGCTGCAGAATCGACGCCGTGGCGGGCGGATGCTCTGCCGCGAAGGCGATGGGATCGGCCTTCAGCGCAAGAAGATCGCCGTTCAGGCCGACGATTTCGAATTTGTAGCGCTGGTCCGGCGTGACATCGGGGATGAAGAGTTCCCAGATCCCGCCCTCGTGGCGCCGCCGCATCGGATGCCGCCGTCCGTCCCAGCCGTTGAAGTCGCCGACGACGCTGACCCGACGCGCGTTGGGCGCCCAGACCGTGAAGAGAAAGCCCGCAATGCCGCCGAGATCGAGGAAATGCGCGCCGAGCTTGGAATAAACCGCGTCGCTCGTCGGATCGCCGATGCGCATGAGATCGTCATGCGTGAGGAACGAGCCGAAGCTGTAGGGATCGTGCTGGATTTCGGATCCGTCCGGCCGCTCGATGCGCAGCCGGTAATCCGGCCGTTCCGTGGCGCTGACCGAGCCGACGAAATAGCCCTCGGGCAGCCGTCGCTCCATGGTGCCGAGAACCGTTTCTCCATCGCGGTCCAGCAGAGTGACCTCATTGGCATCCGGCCGGATGATGCGGATCTCCCACCGGCCCGGCCCGACCTCATGAGGGCCGAGCGTGGCGAAGGGATCGCCGGAATTGACGATCTCGGCAACCGATGGCGGCTCGGCCCGGCGCTTTCCCGCGCCCTGCGATCCACGACGGTGCTGATCCATTCCGGCAACCCCTTTCATATTCCATCCTGTGGCGACGAGCGGAGCGCCATGCTCCGGCTGTGCCGCTGCTTCTTCCAGAAGACCTCATTATGGGGCAGGCCCCGGTCCGGACCAGAAGCGGCCGGGCCCTTCGTCAATCTCGACCGCCTTCGCCGTCGACAAGCCTGAGCACGACGAGGGGGAACTCGCCCGTGAAATCCGACATCCGGTTCCTGTCTCCCGCAATAAGAATTTTCTCTCCGGTAAGCACGTTCCGCCATTCGCCATGCGACAGGCTGACCGAAATGTCTCGCCAGCGGGACGAATCGAAGATCGGGTCGTCAGCCTCCGCCGGGAGAGCGGACCAGAAGCGCGGTGCGATCACGACGAGCGCGTCGGTGCGGTGCCGTCTTGCATAGCCGATGATGTGCGATGCCCGCGCGCCCTCGATCGTCAGAGGCTGGTAGTCGCCTTCGGCATAGAGAGCCGGGGAGCGCGACCGGTCGTGCAGAAGCGCCCTATGGATATGCTGCTTGATGCGTCCGTCCGGCCAGGTGCGCATCAGCTCGTCGAGGGACGCGCCCGGCTTCAACGCTCCGCTCCGCACGTCGTAATCCACCGGACGCCGGTTGTCGGGATCGACGAGCGAAAAGTCCCAGAACTCGGTGCCCTGGTAGATGTCGGGCACACCCGGCAGCGTCAGCTTGAGCACCGTGCGCGAGAGACTGTTCAGCATGCCGAGCACGGAAAGGCGCTTGGCCAAGGGACGGAAGCGTTCGATGAATGGGCCCTTCGGGTCGAGCACGGCCCGCAGCAGCGTGAGGGCTGCTTGTTCATAGGCCTCATTGGGCGCGACCCAGCTCGTATGCCGCTTCGCCTCGCGCAGTGCCTTCAGAAAATAGCCTTCCATGCGCTCGCGGAAGGAGGCGAGCTGCCTGGCGTCGGTTCCTTGCAGAAGCGCGAGCGGCCAGGCGCCGAGAAGCGCCTGGAGGAGAATGACCTGATCGTTGGCATCCGGCGCCGTGCTGCCGCCGATGTCGGACAGGTGAACGGAGACAAGCTCTCGCCAGAGAGCGAGCGCCTCCGACCATTCCTCCGGCATTTCGGAGAGGGCGAGCAGGCGGGCGCGGGCATCCTCGCCGCGTTTGGTGTCATGGGTGGTCGTTGCGATCATCCCATGCGGCCATGCCCTGGCGCGCTCCGTGTTGGCGTGATGGAAAGCTTCCAGCGAAAGCCCGAAATGGCCGGGATCGCCGCCCACTTCATTCAGCGCGACCAGACGGCCGTAGCGATAGAACAGCGTGTCCTCAAGGCTCTTCGCCATGACCGGACCGGTCAGCTGCTGGAACCGCCGGCGGAAGCGGCGAACATCGTCCGGTGAAGCGGTCTCGATCCGACCCAACAGTGCCGCCGCCACGAAATCGTGCACGCTGAGATCGGGGAGGGTGCTGTTCTCCTGAGCGGCTGCGATCGTCGTCTCGATCAGCTGTACATCCTCTGGTGACGGCACTTCATCTCGTATGTAGCTGCGGTAGATCGGAAACGCGACGATGATTTCGATGAGCGCCCGACGTAACGCAAAGAGGGTGTAATCCCGAGTTAGACGGCTGGCATCGGCGATAGCCTTGATGTCATAGGCCAGGACCACGAGCTCGCTCGCGAAATTGTTCTCGGTGATCGCCAGCTTGGCCTCATCAAGGAGCTCGTCATAGGAACCGGAGAGGCCGGATGCTTCCCGGTAGATCCGCTCGAAAGCCTCGCCAGCGCTGGAATCCACCAGCACGCCGTCGATCACGTTCAGCACATCGTAGCCGGAGGTTCCGGCGACTGGCCAGGGGCGCAGCCTCTCGCCCGGCTCCAGAATTTTCTCGACCGCGACATAGAAGCCCGGGCCGACCTTCCGCTGCAGGGCACGGGCATAACCCTCCGGGTCGGCCAACCCGTCGATGTGGTCGATCCTCAAGCCGTGCACATGGCCCTCTTCCACCAGACGCACGATCAGCTCGTGCGTCTTCTCGAAGATCTCAGGGACTTCAACCCGGATTCCGGCCAGGCTGTTGATATCGAAAAAGCGCCGGTAATTGATATCGCTCGATGCAACGCGCCAGTAGGACAGACGATAGGCCTGTGCCTCCAGAAGACGGTGCAGGGCATTGAAGCTCTCCGGATCCCCGGGCTTGCCGTTGAAGAGCAGGAGCGCGCCATCGAGCGCTTTGCGTAGAGAGGGCGAAGCGGACGCGATGCGGGCAAGGTCCTGCTTCAGCACTTCGCATTTTTCAGGCAGAGATGTGCCATCCTCCCGCAATGTCGGCTCCGCCATCGCGCGCAGTCGCTCCGTCAGGCGACGAAGTTTGCCGGCATCGGCGGTGCCGACGTCGAGCGAAGCAAGAGCCTGATCGAGCAAAGCCGGATAGGTGAGTGGGGAGATCGGAAAGCGATGCTCCCAATGCCAGACGCTGAAGCTGCCCTCCTTGGCATCGAATTTCAGCTGCAGCTCACCTCTCTCCAGAACCTCGCCGTAGAGCCCGCCGAGGAAGGGGACGATGAGCTTGCCATCGGCACCGGGACGCTTCCAATCGATGTCGAAGGCCTTGGCGACAGGCGAAAGCTGTCCCCATTCCAGCACCGAGAGCCACCAGCCGTTGTCCTGGCCGCCGACGCCCATGTGGTTCGGCACGATGTCGAGCAGGAGCTTGAGGCTGTTCTCCTTCAGGACCTGAGAGAGACGCAGGAAGCCCGCCTCTCCACCGAGCTCCGGGTTGATGACGGCATGATCGACGATGTCGTAGCCGTGGGTCGAGCCGGGGGCCGCCTTCTGGATCGGCGAGGCATAGAGATGGCTGACGCCGAGCTTTGCCAGATAAGGCACGATCTTCACGGCATCGTCGAAGGTGAAGTCCTTGTGAAACTGCAGTCGATAGGTGGCCCGCGGTGGAGGACCAGAAAGGGTGTTGCCCCGCGCGTGCAGATCGCGGCCCTCTTCCGCCAGCACCACGGCGAGCCTAGCCATCAGGCTTCCGGGCGATGCAATCGCCTCGACCGTGCGCGACAGGCGCCTGCGCCAGTTCGGGTGGCCGGCATCCATGCCCGGCATGTTCGGCTGATTCAACTCGCCGGATGCGTCTTCGATCTGTAGCGCCGTGAGAACGGAGGAGGTGCGGGCGAGGTAGCGCACCGTCTCCTCGATCGGCGGCAGGTCCGGAACAAGGTCCGTGGCGAGAAGGCCCTCCTCCGCCAGCGCCTTTGCGAAGTGACGCTTGTCGACCGCTCTGGCCACACGCTCGTCGGCAGCCCGTGCTGGATCGAAGATGCCGAGCGTCTGCCGCAGATCGATATCGAGGCCCTGCCACCAGCCGGGGAAGGTCGGCAGGTCGTGGGTGGTGACGACGGCCATGGCCGATCGCGGATACTCGTCCGGCTTCTTGAACGCCGAGCCCATGCGTTCGAACGGCAGGACCCGGTAGCTCAGGACGCCCGATGCCATGACGGCATCGGAGAAGCCTTCCGGCGCCGTGCCGAGATCCTCCGCGATCACCAGACATTGGGCGCGGTGGCTCTCCACGCGCAGCACGGCGAGCATGGCTTCGAACGGGTAATCCACATAAGCGCCCTGCGAGGCCGGCGCGCCGGAGGGGATCAGGAAAAGGCGCTGCAGCTGAAAGGCATGGTCGATGCGGATGGCGCCGGCATGACGCATGTTGGCGGAGACGAGATCGCGGAAGGCGGCGAGGCCTTGCTCCTCTAGCGTGAGGGGATTGAACGGCGGCAGGCCCCAATCCTGTCCCTGCGGCCCAAGAGGATCCGGCGGCGCTCCTGTCGAGAGTTTCGGGGCGTAGCGCTCAGGCGTCGCCCAGACCTCGGACCCGCCGCCATCGGCACCGACGGCAAGGTCGCGATAAAGCCCGATAGGCAATCCGGCGGCGCGGGCCTGCTCGGCCGCCTGCGCAAGCTGATGATCGGCCAGCCATTGCAGCCAGGCATGGAAGGAGATGCGCTCCACATGATCCAGGCGAAAGCGTCGGACAGCCACCGAATGGACCGAGCGATATTCCTCCGGCCATTCACCGAGCCAGAATCGGCCCTGCTCGCGAAAGTGCTCGGACAGCGCTTCGAAACTCGCATGCGCCTCCAGGGCCTCGCCGCCGGCGCGTCGGAACGCCTCGAAGGCGGCGTGGTCACCGGATCTCTGGAAATGTGTCCAGAGTGTATCGAGTAGGGATCGCTTGATCGCCCAGACCTCACCATAGTCGATCAGCTGTGCGCTGCGGAGACGGGCGAGGCGCGCTTGCACAGTGGGATTGTCAAGGGACTCGGCAGCGCCGCTCTCGGCGAAGCCGTCCACCTTCGTCGGGTCGATATAGATCGGCTCCAGGAAAAGCCGCGAGGAGGGTGAGTAGGGCGAGATCTTCGAGCGGTCCGAGGCGAAGAGCGCATGGACGGGACTAAGGCCCAGGAAGGCACCGCCGGCACGGGCGATGCTTTCCGCCGCCAGCGCCACGTCGGAAAAGTCGCCGATGCCGAAGTCCCGTTCCGAGCGCAGCGAATAGACCTGCGCCGTCGCGCCCCAAAGCCGTGCCTCGCCCTTCAGCGCCTCCGGCTCCCAGCATCGGGCGGGAGCGGCGATGATCGTCGTCTCGGTCTTGCCGAGCCGCAGGCGGTGATAGCCCATCGGCAGGGCCGGGATGTCGAGAGTGGCCTCGCTTCTGCCAAGGCGGCCTTCATGGACCGCACCGGTCTCTTCGATAAGGATCCAGTCCTGCTCTCCGGGAGGGCTGCGGAACGCGATCGTCGAAGGCTTCTCCGCGTCGAGCGTGATGACGGCCGGAACCGGTCCCGTCTTCAGCCGCTCCAGCCGCTTCACGGAATCCATTGCTCCCTGTTCGGACATGACATCGAGACCGAGAGCGGCGAGCATGGCCCTGCGAGTCTCTGGCGCCGTCGCGACGGTCTTCCCGAACGCATCGGTGTAATCCTGGGAAATTCCCACAAGCGCGGCCATCCGCTCCAGCAGAGCGTTCAGCTTGCTCATGCCGATGGTCCTTTCGCCACGATGGCCGTCCAGGGTGGGAGAATATTCTCGCCTGCAGGATCGATGCCGGGGCTTGCCCAGAGGATGCGCGCTGAAGGATCCCGATTCATCTGCATGGGAGTGTCGCCGAAATTGGCGATCATGTGCAGTGCTCCGGCCGAGAAGGTCCAGGTTACGTCCAGTGCCTTCTCTGGTGAAACGGTGTAGCGCGAACCCTGATAGTCACTCTTGAGGAGTGGGATGATCTCGCGGCGCCGCAGATCGAGGAACTCGCGGGTCCGCGCGAGGGCTTCTCGATGCGGGGACCGCTCCGGCTCCGACCAATCGATCCTCGAGCGTTCGAATGTCGCAAGATCTGTCGGATCGGGTATCCTTTGCGACATCTCAGGGTCCGCGAAGGCCTTGAAGCGCTTGAACTCGCCGCGACGGCCATCTCGCACAGCTTTGGCAAGATCAGGTTCGCGCTCGAAATCGACGAAAAACTGGAAGGGCGTCGATGCCGCCCATTCTTCGCCCATGAACATCAAGGGGATCTGCGGCGCGAGCAGGAATAGGGCCTGAGCCATGGCAAGGCGCTCCTGCGGGATCAGGTGCGACAGGCGTTCGCCAAAGGCGCGGTTGCCGATCTGGTCGTGGTTCTGGAGGAAGGCGACGAAGGCCGCTGGATGGAGATGGCGTGAAGGTTCGCCGCGGGTGACGCCGTTCTTGTGCGGCGACGGATCGCCCTGATAGGCGAAGCCCTCCGCAAGAGCCCGCCCCAGATGGTCGAGCGGCCTGTTCGCATAGTCCTCATAATAGCCTTCATTCTCTCCCGTCAGGAGAGCATGCCAGGAATTGTGAATGTCGTCCGCCCATTGAGCCGTATGGAGGCTCACGCTTCGGTCCCGTTCGCGGCCGAGCCAGCGCGCCTGGTTGGCTTCGTTCTCGAGGACCAGATGGACATGGCGGTGCTTGATATTTTGCCGGATGCGCGTTGCGAGTTCCTCGATGAAGTGAGGTGTCCCGTCATCGGTGATCGCGTGGACAGCATCGAAACGCAATCCGTCGATGCGATATTCCTCCAGCCAATAAAGGGCGTTGTGGAAGAAGAAGTCGCGCACGACGCGGCTGCCTTCGCCATCCACGTTGATGCCCGCACCCCAGGGGGTCGGATGGCGCTCCGTGAAGAAGCTCTTGGCGTAGGCGTGCAGATAATTCCCCGAGGGGCCGAAATGGTTGTAGACCACATCGAGGAAGACCATCAGGCCAAGCTCGTGTGCATGTTCAATGAGGCGCTTGAGGTCGTCCGGGCTGCCATAGGCGGCGTCGGGCGCGTAGGGCAGGACACCGTCGTAACCCCAGTTCCGCTTGCCCGGAAAATCGCCGATGGGCATGAGTTCGATAGCCGTGATGCCGAGGTCGCGCAGGAATGGCAGCTTCTCGGACAGGCCGGCATAGGTGCCCTCCGGGCTCGCCGTTCCGACATGCGCTTCATAAAGGATTGTCTCTTCCCACGGTCTGCCGGTCCACGATGTATCGGACCACGCATAGGAGGCGGGATCGACCACGAGGCTGAGGCCATGAACATCATCGGGCTGAAAACGGGAGGCGGGATCGGGCACGATCAGGTTGCCGTCGATCCTGTAGCCGTAGCGGCTTCCGACGCGTGCCTCCTTCGATACGAGGCGATACCAGCCATCCTTGGCCGCATCGAGAGAGTGTTCGGCACCGTCCAGGACAAGGCGCACATCGCCGGCGGTCGGCGCCCACAGGGCAAAGCGGACGCCTTCGGAGGTTAGCTCAGCCCCGAAGGGCATGGAGTGAACGCACCGCATCTGATCTCCGGGTACCGAGGAAAGCACTTGCGAACGGACATGTTAAGGCAAGGTTCCGGTGCAAATCAAAAAAACAGCCAAGCTCGAATTTGCTGCAACATTGCTGCGCCATCAGAGTACGGTTTCTACTCACCTTGACCGCACTGCAAAAAAAATTTGAAATTTTTTTCGGAACACTTCGCAGGTGCAGCGAGTTAAAGGCGCGACTGCCTATGGCGCGGGGGTCGCTGGGGATTGCGCCGCTGAGCGAACATGCTGGACTCTTTTCAACTGGAAGCCGCTTCGGCTCTCCCGACGATGGCGCTTGCCGAATTGCAGGGTGGCGTCCAGGCGTCCATTTCCGTCAAGCGGCGGCAGTCCATTCTTTTCGTGACATCCGAGATTGCAGACTACATCAAGGCCGGCGGCCTCGGTGAGGTGTCCGCGGCTCTGCCGCGAGCACTGCGGCATCATTACGATGTGCGCATCCTTATCCCCGGCTACCGTCAGGTTCTGTCGCAGATCGGGCCGGTCGAAGAGATCGCCCGTTTGCCGGCGTCGTTCGGTATTCCCGCCTGCGGCCTGGGGCGTGGCAGCACGCGGGATGGTCTGACCGTCTATGTTCTGCTATGCCCCGAACTTTATGACCGCGACGGCTCACCCTATGTGGACGGTTTCGGCGTCGATTGGAGCGACAACGACATCCGCTTCGCGCGCCTCGGTCTCGCTGCGGCCGACATCGCCTGCGGCAACGGCGATCACCTGTGGCGCGCGGACCTGCTGCATCTCAACGATTGGCCGTCCGGCCTGGCATCGGCTTACCTCGCATGGCGCGGCAAGCAGATCCCGACGATCCTGACCATTCACAATCTGGCCTATCAGGGTCTTTTCGACCGCAGGCGCCTTTCGCATCTCGGGATTCCCGATGCCGCCTTCGACATCAATGGCGTCGAGTTCTACGGCAAGCTCTCCTTCCTCAAGGCCGGCATCTATTACTCGTCCCATATCACGACGGTCAGTTCCACCTACGCCAATGAGATCACGCAGCCGGAATTCGGTTGCGGCCTTGACGGCCTCCTGAGGACATGCGCCGAGCAGGGCCGCCTCGACGGCATCATCAACGGTATCGACGCCAGCTGGGATCCGAGCAGCGATCCCTATCTGGTGAGCCCGTTCTCGGCCGATAACTGCGGCGGCAAGCGCGCCAATGCCAGGAATGTGCGCAGGAATTTCGGGCTCGCGCTCTCGAATGGTCCGCTCTTTGCTGTCGTATCGCGTCTCGTGCACCAGAAGGGCGTCGATTTGGCGATCTCCGCGGCCGAAACCATCGTCTCGCAAGGCGGTCAGATCGCCGTCATCGGCCAGGGCGAGCCCCGGTTCGAGGCCGAGCTGGAAGCCTTGGCGCAGCGCCATCCCGGCTCCGTCGGCGTGAAGATCGGCTATGACGAAGGCGCAGCGCGGCGCATGTATGCCGGCAGCGATTTCCTACTCATGCCCTCGCGCTTCGAGCCTTGCGGGCTGAGCCAGATGTATGCGCAGAAATTCGGCTCCCTGCCCATCGCTCACAGGACAGGGGGGCTCGCCGACACCATCGAGGATGGCGTCAACGGTTTCCTCTTCGGCGAGCCCTCGCTCAGGCGCTTCAAGGACGCGATCAGCCGCGGCCTCGAGACGTTCCGCTCGCGCTCTCGCCTCATCACCATGCGGCGCGCGGCCATGAAGCGACCCCATGGATGGGATCGGTCCGCATCGCGATACCAGGAAGTGTACGAGCGCGCGTGCCGGAAAGCCTTCGCATAGCGCTCACGCGTCGCGCAGCACAGTTTTCCATCAAAGCGATGAATCTTCTCGCTGCAATGCAACGGAGTTTCAGCCTCATTCTTGAGCCCGTGCCGCTTTTTGAGGCACGGCCCAGCTATGTGCATCTCTTCGTTCGACGAGACGCAGCTTCGCCGTCTACGGCATGATCTGAAAACAGCTCTGGCATGGTTCTTGCGTAATGCCCCGTGTTGCACCTGAAACAGGGCGGCCATGGGAGAGGATCTATGTCGATGTTGAATTTGACCCGCAGACACCTGATGGCGCTGGCTTCCGCCGCGCTGGTTTCCGGCGCGGTGATGGGAACGGCGCAGGCGCAGGAGACCATCAAGGTCGGTGTTCTGCACTCTCTGTCCGGCACGATGGCGATCAGCGAAACGACGCTGAAGGACGTCATGCTGATGCTCATCGAGGAGCAGAACAAGAAGGGCGGTCTGCTCGGAAAGAAGCTTGAGGCGGTTGTCGTCGATCCGGCCTCCAACTGGCCGCTCTTCGCCGAGAAGGCCCGCGAGCTGATCAGCCAGAACAAGGTTTCCGCAGTGTTCGGCTGCTGGACCTCCGTGTCGCGCAAGTCCGTGCTGCCGGTGTTCAAGGAATTGAACAGCGTCCTCTTCTATCCCGTCCAGTATGAAGGCGAGGAGAGCGAGCGCAACGTGTTCTATACCGGCGCTGCGCCGAACCAGCAGGCCATTCCGGCCGTCGATTATCTCGCCAAGGAGGAGAAGGTCGAGCGCTGGGTTCTCGCCGGCACCGACTATGTCTATCCGCGTACGACCAACAAGATTCTCGAAGCCTATCTGAAGTCCAAAGGCGTGAAGTCCGAGGACATCATGATCAACTACACGCCTTTCGGCCATTCCGATTGGCAGACCATCGTCGCCGACATCAAGAAGTTTGGAGCCTCCGGCAAGAAGACTGCCGTCGTCTCCACCATCAACGGCGATGCCAACGTTCCCTTCTACAAGGAACTCGCCAACCAGGGCGTGAAGGCGACGGATATTCCCGTTGTGGCCTTCTCGGTCGGTGAGGAAGAACTCGCCGGCATCGACACCAAGCCGCTCGTCGGCCACTTGGCCGCCTGGAACTACTTCCAGTCCGTCGAGACGCCCGAGAACAAGGCCTTCATCGAGAAGTGGAAGACCTTCACCAAGAACCCGAAGCGCGTCACCAACGATCCCATGGAAGCGCACGTGATCGGCTTCAACATGTGGGTGAAGGCGGTGGAGAAGGCGGGCAGCACGGATCCCGACAAGGTGATCGACGCCATCGTCGGCGTCGAGGTCCCGAACCTGACCGGCGGCACCTCGAAGATGCTCGCCAATCACCACATCACCAAGCCGGTTCTCATCGGCGAGATCAAGGATGACGGGCAGTTCGAGACCGTGTCGCAGACCGACGCGCTCGTGCCCGGCGATGCCTGGTCCAAGTACCTCGACGGTTCGAAGGACCTGATTGCCGACTGGAAGGACCTCAAGTGCGGCAACTACAACACCGTCACGAAGAAGTGCGGCGCCTGATCGCCTGACGAAAACGAGGACGGCTTAAAAAGCCGTCCTCGCCTTGTCCTCCCTTCGAAGTTGATTGCATGGCACGCTTGCGCAGCATTCTGCAGGCATTCGTTCTGCTGACCGGCATGGTGTCCGCCGCCATGGCCGGGCCCTACGAAGACGCATTGCCGAAATTCGCCGCCGACAGCTATTCCGACACCGAGGCCGCTATCGGCGCTGTCGCCGGCAGCGGACATCCTCTCGCTCTAAAGCTGGTCGAGGCCCTGCGCGACGGGCGTCTGATGATCGCAGGCAGCCAGGTCTTTATCCGCGATGCCGACGGCAAGTCTGTCGATGCCGCAACAGGCCAGGCCGCGGAGACCGCTGCCGGCGCCAAGGCAGTGCGCCTCAACAACCGCGTGCGCCGCGCCATCGAGGCCGCGCTCGGCGGCATGACCCTTCTCAGCCCTGATGCGGGAACCCGCCTCGATGCCGCCCGCGCCGTCTTCCGCTCGCGCGATGCCGCGGCCCTGACGACCCTCGAGCAGGCCATTGCGAAGGAGGGCGATGGCCATGTGAAGGCTGCGCTCGAGAGCGCGCGCGCTGCAATTCTCCTCAACAAGGCGGATTCGTCCGCTTCCGAGAAGCTCTCCGCAATCGAATCCCTGAAGGCGCGCGGCGATCAGGATGCCCTGGCCCTTCTCTCGAGCCTGCCGAGCGGCACGCCGACTGAAGTCGCCGAGGCTGCCGCGAAGGCTGCCGAGGGTATCCGCGACAGGCTCGCACTCTGGAACGCCGCGCAGAATGTCTGGTACGGCGTTTCCCTTGGCTCTGTTCTCCTGCTTGCCGCCATCGGCCTCTCGATCACCTTCGGCACCATGGGCGTCATTAACATGGCGCATGGCGAGATGGTGATGATCGGCGCCTACACGACCTTCATCGTGCAGGAGCTGATACGCACCCACGCGCCCTACCTGTTCGGCGCGTCGCTCTTCATCGCCTTGCCGCTGGCCTTCGTCGTCGCCGGCCTGATCGGCATCCTGATCGAGCGCACGGTGATCCGCTTCCTCTATGGGCGACCCTTGGAGACGCTTCTTGCCACCTGGGGCATCTCCCTCATCCTGCAGCAGGGCGTGCGCACGATCTTCGGCCCTACCAACCGCGAGGTCGGAACGCCGGCCTGGATGAGTGGCGCGCTGGAGATCGGGGGCTTGAGCCTCACCTATAACCGCATCGCCATCGTGGTCTTCGCCTTCTCCGTCTTCGCCATTCTGCTTCTCGTGCTGCGCTATACCTCGCTCGGCCTGTTCGTGCGCGCGGTCACGCAGAACCGGCGCATGGCGGGCTCCATGGGCATCCGCACGAACCGCATCGATGCCCTGGCTTTCGGCCTCGGCTCCGGGGTCGCCGGCATTGCCGGGGTGGCGCTGTCGCAGATCGACAATGTCAGCCCCAATCTCGGGCAGGGCTACATCATCGACAGCTTCATGGTGGTGGTGTTCGGCGGCGTCGGCAATCTCTGGGGAACGCTCGTCGGCGCCATGACGCTGGGCATCGCCAACAAGCTGCTCGAGCCCTATGCCGGCGCCGTGCTCGGCAAGATCGTGCTGCTCATTGCGATCATCCTCTTCATCCAAAGGCGTCCGCGCGGCCTCTTCGCGCTCAAAGGCAGGGCGGTCGAAGCATGACGAAGCAAACTGTGCTCGACCGTCAGAGCATCGCCGTCCTCTGCCTTCTGGCGGCCGCGGCCATCCTCGTCCCGGTTCTCAACGTTGCCGTGGCGCCGGGATCGCCGTTCCACCTGTCCGATCATCTGGTGCCGCTGCTCGGAAAATACATCTGCTTCGCGCTTCTCGCCCTGTCGGTCGATCTCATCTGGGGCTTCTGCGGAATCCTTTCACTCGGGCACGGAGCCTTCTTCGCCCTCGGCGGCTATGCCATGGGCATGTATCTCATGCGCCAGATCGGACCGCGCGGCGTCTATGCCGATCCGGTCCTTCCCGATTTCATGGTCTTCCTGAACTGGAAGGAGCTGCCCTGGTTCTGGCACGGCTTCGACTGGTTCCCTTTCGCCGCGATCATGGTGCTGCTCGTGCCGGGCATCCTCGCCTTCGTCTTCGGCTGGTTCGCCTTCCGCTCGCGGGTCACGGGCGTCTATCTCTCCATCATCACGCAGGCCATGACCTTCGCGCTGATGCTGGCGTTCTTCCGCAATGACATGGGGTTCGGCGGCAATAACGGCCTGACCGACTTCAAGGACATTTTGGGCTTTCCGATCCAGTCCTCGTCGACCCGCATCGTTCTCTTCGTACTTTCGGTGCTGGCACTCGCCGGCGGCTATCTGCTCTGCCGCTGGGTGGTGACGTCCAAATTCGGCAAGGTACTCGTGGCGGTGCGCGACGCGGAAAGCCGCACGCGCTTCCTCGGCTACCGGGTCGAGCATTACAAGCTTGCCGTCTTCACTCTCTCGGCGATGCTGGCCGGCGTTGCCGGCGCGCTTTATGTCCCGCAGGTCGGCATCATCAATCCGAGCGAGTTCGCGCCGGCCAATTCCATCGAGGTCGTGATCTGGGTGGCCGTCGGCGGACGCGGCACGCTCGCCGGCCCGATCATCGGCGCGCTGTTGGTCAATGCGGGCAAGACCTGGTTCACCGGCATGCTGCCGGAGTTCTGGCTCTTCGCGCTCGGCGGTCTCTTCGTCTTCGTCACGCTGCTCATGCCGCGCGGCATCCTGGGAGCGGCGAAGGATTTCTGGGAATGGGCGAGACAGCGAATGCGATCGCCCGCCGCGCCCGAGCCCGTCTCTCAGGCGGCGGAGTAAGCCATGAGCGCACCCATCACGCCCGCCTTGCTCTATCTCGACAACGTCTCAGTGTCCTTCGACGGTTTTCGCGCGCTCAATGCGCTGTCGCTCGCCGTCGATCACGCCGAGATGCGCGCGATCATCGGACCGAACGGCGCCGGCAAGACCACGATGATGGACGTCATCACCGGCAAGACGAGACCGAACGAGGGCACCGCCCTGTTCGAGGGAACCCACGATCTCACCGCGCTGGACGAGGCGGCCATTGCGGAACTGGGCATCGGCCGCAAGTTCCAGACGCCCACCGTGTTCGAGATGCATAATGTCGAAGACAACATTCTTCTTGCGCTCAAGGAGGATCGTTCGCCCTTCGCGACGTTGCTCTCGCGGCGAACGGCGAGGGAGCGCGAGCGGATCGATGCGCTTCTGGAACGGGTCCGGCTCACCGGCCAGCGTTACCGCAAGGCAGGGGAACTATCCCACGGTCAGAAGCAATGGCTCGAGATCGGCATGCTGCTGGCCCAGCAGCCTAAGCTCCTGCTGATCGATGAACCAGCCGCCGGTATGACGGACCAGGAGACCGCCGACACGGCCGATCTCCTGCGCGACATCGCGAGAACCCAGGCGGTGATCGTGGTGGAACACGACATGACCTTCGTGCGCGACCTCGACGTGAAGGTCACCTGCCTTCATGAGGGCTCTGTTCTGGCCGAGGGAACGCTCGATGCGGTCAGCGCCAACGAGCGTGTGGTGGAGGTCTATCTCGGGCGATGACGATGCTTGCAGTCGAAAACCTGTCTCTGCATTACGGCGCGGCGCAGGCCCTGCGTGGCGTGTCCGTGTCCGCCTCCCTCGGCGAGGTCACCTGCGTGCTGGGCCGCAACGGCGTCGGCAAGACCTCGCTTCTGCGCGCGATCGCCGGGCATCGGCCGATATCCGGCGGAAACATCCTCTTTGAGGGCCGCGACATCGCGCGGCTGAAACCCTTCGAGCGGGCCGCGCTCGGCATCGCCTATGTGCCGCAGGGCCGCGAGATCTTTCCGCTCCTCACCGTCAAGGAAAATCTGGAGACCGGGTTTGCGCCGCTGAAGCGTGGCGAAAAGACGATCCCGGCGGAGGTCTTCGAGCTCTTTCCGGTGTTGCAATCCATGCTTGGCCGTCGCGGTGGCGACCTGTCGGGCGGGCAGCAGCAGCAGCTTGCCATCGGGCGGGCGCTCGTCACGCGGCCGCGCCTCCTCGTGCTCGACGAGCCCACGGAAGGCATTCAGCCCTCGATCATCAAGGATATCGGGCGGGCGATTACCTACTTGCGTGATCGGAAGGATATGGCCATCCTCCTGGTCGAGCAATATTTCGACTTCGCCCGCGACCTGGCAGACCGGTTCGTGGTGATGGAGCGCGGCGAGATCGTCCAGCATGGCGACCGCTCGGCGCTTGAGGGAGATGATGTACGTCAGCGCCTGGCCATTTGAAGCCGCCCCCCAGCTCCCGTCTCCACAACGCCAGCGAGCCGTCGGTCGTGTTGCATTCAGTGCAACGGAACTCGGCGGCCGCACGCGTCCGGCGCGCATCGAGGAGAGCGGATCCATGCGGATCAGGCTCCCGAAAGGCGAGGGGTTTGGGATCGACGCGGTTCTCGTCAACACGGCAGGCGGCATCGCCTGCGGCGATCGCTTTTCCGTGGAAATCGAGGCGCGTGCCGGTGCGTCGGTGACGGTGGCGACGCCGGCCGCCGAGAAGGTCTATCGCTCGGACGGTCCGGTTGCGGAATTGAACGTCAATTTAGCTCTGCACGACAATGCGCGGCTCGACTGGATTCCGCAGGAAACCATTCTGTTTGATCGGGCGCGTCTCCTGCGGCGGCTCGATGTCCGCATGCCGGAGACGGCGCATCTGACGCTGTTCGAAGCGGTCGTCTTCGGGCGTGAGGCGAGGGCGGAGCGGATCGAGGACGGCCTGTTCGAGGATCGCTGGCGCATCCGGCGCGGCGATCGACTCATCTATGCCGATACGCTGCGACTCGATGGGCCGATTGCCGATCTCCTTAGCAAACCGGTCGTCGGCAGAGGCGCGCGCGCCTTCGCGACCCTGATCCATGTGTCGCCGGATGCGGAAGCGCGACTTGATTCTCTGCGCGAAAGCCTTTCATCCATCGCTGGCTGCGATGCCGCGGCCAGCGCCTGGAACGGGCTTCTCGCCGTGCGCTTCTGCGCCGAGAGGATCGAAGTGCTTCGCAGAGCTGTCATTCCTTTCCTTGTCGCCTTTCGCGGCGAACTTCTGCCTCGCGTCTGGCTCAGCTAGGGTCGAACCATGCAACTCACACCTCGTGAAAAAGACAAGCTCCTGATCGCCATGGCGGCCATGGTCGCGCGCCGCCGGTTGGAACGCGGCGTGAAGCTCAACCATCCGGAGGCGATCGCGCTGATCACCGATACGGTCGTAGAGGGCGCGCGCGACGGGCGCTCCGTCGCCGATTTGATGGAGGCGGGCGCTCACGTGATCACCGCCGATCAAGTGATGGAAGGCATCGCCGAGATGATCCACGACGTGCAGGTGGAGGCGACATTCCCGGATGGCACCAAGCTCGTCACCGTGCATCATCCCATCCGCGGCGCGGCCTCCAAGGACGTGCCAGGCGAGGTGACGGCGCAGGCGGGTGAGATCATCTTCAACGAAGGCGCCGAGCGCACCGTCCTCACGGTCGCCAACACAGGCGACCGGCCGATCCAGGTCGGCAGCCATTATCATTTCTTCGAGACCAATCCTGCTTTGTCGTTCGACCGGGAGAAAGCGCGCGGCATGCGGCTCGACATCGCGCCCGGTACGGCGGTGCGCTTCGAGCCCGGCTCCACGCGCGAGGTCGTGCTCGTGCCGCTTTCCGGCAAGCGCGAGGTCTACGGGTTCCGCCAAGGCGTGATGGGAGCGCTCTGATGTCGAATGCAAGAAAGCCGGCCTCCCTTCCACGCTCCGGCTATGCGGACATGTTCGGTCCGACCAAAGGCGACAAGATCCGCCTCGCCGACACCGCCCTCGTGATCGAGGTGGAGAAGGATTTTACAACCTACGGCGAGGAGGTGAAGTTCGGCGGCGGCAAGGTGATCCGCGATGGCATGGGACAGGCGCAGACCACGCGGGCCGAAGGCGCCGTCGACACGGTCATCACCAATGCGGTCATCCTCGATCATTGGGGCATCGTGAAGGCCGATATCGGCATCAGGAGCGGGCGGATCTCGGGCATCGGCAAGGCCGGCAATCCGGACGTGCAGCCGAATGTCGACATCATCATCGGGCCTGGCACCGAGATCATCGCCGGCGAGGGCAAGATCATCACCGCCGGCGGCTTCGACTCGCATATCCACTTCATCTGCCCGCAGCAGATCGAAGAGGCGCTGATGTCGGGCATCACCACGATGCTCGGCGGAGGTACCGGCCCTGCGACCGGCACCTTCGCCACCACCTGCACGCCCGGCCCCTGGCACATCGCGCGCATGATCGAGGCGGCGGATGCGTTCCCGATGAACCTCGCTTTCACCGGCAAGGGCAATGCCTCGAAGCCCGGTGCGCTCGAAGAGATGATCCAGGCCGGGGCCTGTGCACTCAAGCTGCACGAGGATTGGGGCACCACGCCAGCCGCCATCGATTGCTGCCTGTCGGTCGCGGATGCCTACGACATTCAGGTAATGATCCATACCGACACGCTCAACGAATCCGGCTTCGTGGAGGACACGATCGCGGCGTTCAAGGGCCGCACGATCCATGCCTTCCACACGGAAGGAGCAGGCGGCGGGCACGCGCCTGACATCATCAAGGTGGCGGGTCTGCCGAATGTTCTGCCGTCCTCCACCAACCCGACGCGGCCCTATACGGTGAACACGATCGACGAGCATCTCGACATGCTCATGGTCTGCCATCACCTTTCGCCATCGATCCCGGAGGACCTGGCCTTCGCCGAGAGCCGCATCCGCAAGGAGACCATCGCGGCGGAGGACATCCTGCACGATATCGGCGCGCTCTCGATGATGTCGTCCGACAGCCAGGCCATGGGGCGCGTGGGCGAGGTCATCATCCGCACCTGGCAGACGGCGCACAAGATGAAGGTGCAGCGCGGCGCACTGCCGGGCGAGACCGGCGACAACGACAATTTCCGCGCCCGCCGCTATGTTGCGAAGTACACGATCAACCCGGCCATCGCGCACGGCGTGTCGAGACATATCGGCTCGGTCGAGGTCGGAAAGCTCGCGGATCTCGTGGTATGGACGCCGGCCTTCTTCGGCGTGAAGCCCGATCTCATCGTCAAGGGCGGTGCCATCGCCGCGGCGATGATGGGCGATCCGAATGCCTCGATCCCGACACCGCAGCCGGTCCATTACCGGCCGATGTTCGGCGCCTATGGCAAGGCGTTGACCTCCACATCGCTCACCTTTGTGTCGAAGGTGGCAACCGAGAACGGGCTTGCCGCGAAGCTCGGCGTTCGAAAGCCGCTCGTCGCCGTCGAGAACGTGCGCAGCGGCATCGGCAAGAAGGACATGATCCACAACGATGCCACGCCCGTGATCGAGGTCGATCCCGAAACCTACGACGTGCGCGCCGACGGCGAGCTGCTCGTCTGCGAGCCCGCAAAAGTTCTTCCCATGGCCCAACGCTATTTCCTGTTCTGACATGATCCGCGCCACATCCATCATTCGCCGTGAAGCCGTCGATCAGGACCGCGTCGTCGATGTGATCACCCTCGACCACGGCGACCGACACCGCCGCCGCATCCTGCTCAACGCGGACGGCGGCACCGCCTTCCTCCTCGACCTCGACAAGGCCGATGTTCTCGAGGATGGCGATGCAGTCCTGCTCGACAGCGGCTGGCTCGTCGAGGTGAAGGCCGCACCTGAGCGCCTCGTCGAGATCAGGACCGACGATTCCCTCGATCTGTTGATGCTCGCCTGGCATATCGGCAACCGGCATGTGCCTGCTGAGATTACGCGCGAGGCGATCTACATCGGCTACGACCATGTGCTCGTCGACATGCTGGTCGGCCTCGGCGCCAGGGTTGAGATCGTCGAGCGCCCGTTCCGTCCCGTGCGCGGGGCCTACCACCATCACGAGCATGGGGGGCATCACCATGGACACGGTCATGGATGAGGCCGTGGCGAATCCGCTGCTCAACGAGAGATCGTCCGCGATTCTGCCGCTCTTCGCATGGCTTTCGCCGTCATATCCCGTCGGCTGCTATGCCTATTCGCACACGCTCGAATGGGCGGTTGAGGCAGGCGATGTGACCGACGAGGCGACGCTGGTCGCCTGGCTCGCCGATCTGCTCAAGCTGGGTTTCGGGCGCAACGATGCCATTCTCCTGAGCCACGCCTATCACGCGGTTCAGGTGCGCGACAGGGCCGCTCTCGAAGAGGTCAACGAGCTGGCGCTGGCGCTCTCGCCATCGTCGGAGCTCTACCTCGAAACGAGCCAGCAGGGGCGCAGCTTTCTCGACGCGACGCTTGCAGCATGGCCATCGCCGCGCCTGATCGCACTTGAGGGAGATGTGGCCTTTCCCGTCGCAATCGGCATGGCGGCTGCGGCGCATGATATTCCGCTTGCGGTCACGTGCGAGGCCTACCTGTTCGGTCTCGTGCAGACGCTCGTCTCTGCCGCGATCCGCCTCGCTCCCATCGGTCAGACGGCCGGCATCCGCGTCTCTGCTGCGCTCGCCGGCACCGTGCGCGAGATCGCAGGGCAGGGGATGCAGCTCACGCTCGACGATATCGGCGGCGCGACCTTCCGCGCCGATCTCGGCTCGTTCCATCACGAAAATCAGTATACGAGGCTCTTCCGCTCATGACTTCTCATACAGGACCCCTTCGCGTCGGCATCGGCGGGCCGGTCGGCTCAGGCAAGACGGCGCTGATGGAAGCGCTCTGCAAGTCCTTTCGCGAGCGTTACGACATCTGCGCCATCACCAACGACATCTACACCAAGGAGGATGCGCGCCTCCTGACGGTGGCAGGCGCTCTGCCGGTCGAGCGCATCATGGGCGTCGAGACCGGCGGCTGCCCGCACACGGCGATCCGCGAGGATGCTTCCATCAACCTCGCGGCCATTGCGACCATGCGCAAGCGCTTTCCTGCGCTCGACATCGTGCTCGTCGAATCCGGCGGCGACAATCTTGCCGCGACCTTCTCGCCCGAGCTCGCCGACCTGACGATCTATGTCATCGACGTGGCGGGTGGCGAGAAGATCCCGCGCAAAGGCGGCCCCGGCATCACGCGCTCCGATCTCCTCGTCGTCAACAAGATCGATCTCGCACCTCACGTGGGCGCCGATCTTGCGATCATGGAGGAGGACACGAAGCGCATGCGCGGCCAGCGCCCTTACGTGTTCAGCAACATCCGCGACGGCGTCGGCGTCGAGGCCATCGCACAATTCATCGAAAAGGCCGGCGGCCTGTCCGCAACTGCTTAAGGGGAGTCCATCATGTTCAAGCGCTCTATCATCGTCGCGTCGCTGCTGGCCTCTGCGACACCGGCCTTGGCCCATACGGGTATTCATACGACATCCGGATTTCTGGCGGGTTTCGCCCATCCCTTGACCGGCCTCGATCACACGCTTGCAATGGTCGGCGTCGGCCTGTTCGCCTCCTTTCTTGGCGGGCGGGCTTTATGGGCAGTCCCGGCGAGCTTCGTGAGCATGATGCTTGTTGGCGGAATATTTGGGCTGTTGGGAATCGAGGTCCCCGCAGTCGAGTTCGGGATTGCCGCCTCCGTTGTCGCTCTCGGCGCCATCGTGTCGTTCGGCCTGCGCTGGCCGTTGGCCGCGGCAATGGCGCTGGTCGGAGGCTTTGCGATCTTTCACGGCTACGCGCATGGAGCGGAAATCCCGGCAGGGTCTGCGGCGACGCTCTATTGCCTCGGCTTTGCGCTTGCGAGCGCGATGCTGCATGGGCTTGGCATTGGTCTTGGCTTGATCTCGCTGCGCCATGAATATGCGCTTCGGATCACCGGAGCAGGTGTTGCTGCGGCAGGCGTCCTGCTGTTCTTCGTGTGACGTGCGTCGAGCGGATCGTCGTCATCCGTTCAGTGTCGGTGCCGCACTCATGACTGCGATCTAAGCGAAAGCCCTTGGCTCCCTTCCGCAGCCAAGGACTTTCCTTCTTAAGGCGAACAACTGGCGTCAGCGTTTGCCGCCGCCATTTCCATTGCCGTTCCCGTTCCCGTTGCCGCCGCCATTTCCAGCCGGACCATCCTGGTCGGTGCCGTCGCCGTTGTTGGATCCACCGGGATTGGATGCATCATTGCCGTCGTCGTCATTGCCGTGCCCGTTGTTGCCATGGCCTCCGGCATTGCCGTTGGCGGAACCGTTGCCCTGGCCGTTGCCGCCTCCGTTGCCGGCCGTGCCGCCGGAGCCTCCGGCTGCTGCCGTGCCGCTGTCAGCGACCGCGCCGCCGCGGCCCGCGCTCGCGCCGTTGTCGATGCTGCCGCCGGCCGAGCCGCTGCTGACGCCGCCCGCCGTTCCAGGCCCCGAACCGGGCGAAGCGCCGAGCGTGCCGCCAATCGAGCCGGTCGCCATGCCGTCCCGGTCCGCATCGGCGGGATTGTCCGTCCTGCGCAGGGCTTGTGGCCGAATGGCACAACGGCAGGTCTCCTGACCCCGCACGATGCTAAGCCGGCAATTGTGGTAGAGGGATGGGTCTGCGACAGCGGGAACGCATTGCTGTCCCGACATGATGGGCTGGGCATTGGCAGGCGTTCCAAGCGCGAGGACAATGGCGGCGCCGGACAAAGCCAGAGCGTATGAACGCAACATCGTGTTCACCTGTAGAGAGTCGATTGTTGATGATGAGCTGCGACGACAGCAGCTCGCACGGCTTAAAGACGCAGGTGTAGGAATAACGTTCCAATATGACGGCAAAATCTATTCTTGCCTGGCTTTGGAACTTCAGCGGTTTTCGAGGTTGGCGTCGCGCGCCCGATCAAACCGGCTGGATAGGATGCTTGGCTCAGATATCGGCAGAACCGGATGCTGAATCATAGGCCTCAGCCATGCCGCGAATATCGCCGAGCTTCGCCGAGAAAGCCGACCAGTCATCCTGTGCCACGATTGGCGCCCACAGCGCTTCCACTTCCTCGATCAGCATGGTGCAGGGTTTCTCCCGCGAGAAATAGGGGTGATCGAGCCGAATGCCCGGCTCCGGCTCGAATTCGCGCAAGGCCGCCAGGACCGGTTGAAACGAGGCGTCGTCATAGATCGCAGACGAGGAACTTTTCTTCGCGCGCTCCGCACTCAGCGCGCCGCCATACCAATCGAAGAAGGTCTGCTCGAAAGGCGCTTTGCTCTCGTGCAGGAATGTCCACACGGCTCTGGCCAATGCGCCGTCCTGCTCGAACCCCTTCGATCGGACTCCGAGGCGGCGCGCGATTGCTGCCGGAAATTCGCGATGAAGCGCCGGCTCGAATGCTGTCAGCGCCTGTTCCAGGCTGGGCTGCGGCGCGAGTGGAAGCAGGCATTCCGCAAGACGATAGAGATTCCACAAAAGCGCATCGGGCTGGCGGCCGAAGGCATAGAGGCCCGTCTCGTCGAAATAGGCGGCCGTGAATGCGGGATCGTATGAGGGCAGAAAGCGCCAGGGGCCGTAATCGAAGCTTTCTCCCGTGATGTTGATGTTGTCGGTGTTGAGCACGCCATGCACGAAGCCGGCCACCATCCATTGCGCGCCCATTCGTGCGACGCGCCGGCACACCTCCTCCAGAAAGGCCACGGCGCGCGATTCCTCGTCGTCGCGCCAGATCTCCGGCATGTAGGTTTGGATCGCGTAATCGAGCAGCTTGCGGATGTTGTGGGGCTCGTTCAGGTAGAGAAAGCGCTGGAATGTTCCGATGCGAATGTGGGAGTGGCTGAGGCGCACGAGAACGGACGAGCGCGTCGGCGAGGGCTCGTCGCCGCGCTCGAGTTCTTCTCCGGTCTCGATCAGGCTGAAGGATTTCGACGTGTCGACGCCGAGCGCCTCGAGCATCTCGGTCGCCAACACCTCCCGCACGCCGCCCTTGAGAGTCAGGCGGCCATCCGCATGGCGCGACCATGGCGTCTGTCCGCTGCCCTTGGTGGCCAGATCGAGAAGCCTGCCGTTCGTTGCGTCGCGAACCTGTGCGAACAGGAAGCCGCGTCCATCACCCAGATGAGGATTGTAGCTGCGGAACTGATGGCCGTGATAGCGCAGGGCAAGCGGCTGTTCGAGGTTGTCGGGCAGGGGCGCGAAGCGGCCGAAATGCGCGATCCATTCCTCGTCGGTCAGCGAGCCGAGGCCGACTCGCTCAGCCCATCTCTGGTTGCGATGGCGCAGGATGTGATCGGGAAACCGGGCCGGTTGCACGATGTCGTAAAAGTCCGAACCGAGTTCCCGATGGCGCGTTTCGGCCCGATAGGCGGCGGAAGGGGGCATGTCGCTGGTCCTGTGAACTCGTGTTCAATTCCTGACCCCGACCGAATGTTCAGACGGAATGCGGCGGGTCAAGCGCAGGATCGGCTCACGATGCCTGTAGCATGCTCGCTTTGCCACGGATTGAACAAAATTGAGCTGCGACAACCGGGTTCCAATGTTGCGAAAACCGATGTTTCGGCGGCTCCGAACGCGGCTGTTCAAAAATAATTCATGGTGAAAGCTTTGCTAAAAACATCTGGATTTTCCTGAAGTTCGGTTCGGATGCTCAAGCGCACGGCCTCGTTGTCCCGGCGCATTCGAACGTTGGTCTATTGGCGGGCCTTGCGCGCTCCCCTAAGATCCCTTGTTAACGAAGCAAGCGGGAGGCGGGTCAATGGCATTCAAGGATGTGCTCAGCCTTTGCGGCCGTATCGGCCTGATCGTGACAGCGTTCGCGTTCGTTGCAGGAATCGTTGCCGGGCCAGTCCTTGAAAAAATCTGGTCGTCCCACCCGACCACCGTCACTCAAAACGATACGGTTCCCAGCCCTGTTCCGCCTGCCCCGCCAGTCCAGGCCAATGCCGGGGGCTAGAGCATCGGACCCAAAAGTGGACCCACTTTTGGGATCAAATCCGATGCTCCACTCTTAGGAGAGCGCATCGTTGAGTGCAGCAAGCCGGGTCCGCTTTTCTGCACGATGCGCTAGGCTAACGCCTTTTTAGAACTCTCCGGTTCATATCACGTCGTCGCCGGGACACGGCGGGAATGCGGCTCCTTTTCCGGGAAAGGCGCGATGAGCAGCGAGACACTTCTAAGGCAGGAAATCCGTCAATCCTTGGGTTTCGTGCGCAGCCTGATCGATCACTATTCCGGACTTTATGCGGGCGAGAACCTCACCCGTGACGTTCTGCTCATTTGCGACGAGATGACGGACACGGATGAGCCCGATGTACGGTTGAAGGAGGCACGGCGCGTCGTCGAGGAGCGGTGCAGGCAGTTGGCGCAGGCAACAGACCGCTTCGCCCAGCGCGATCCCGCCGTGATCGCAATATCGCGGGCCCAGGCCGTCGCAGCCATCGACCTGTTCCAGGATGCCGCCTTCGAATATCGCAAGACCCGCACCATCTTTCCCTCGTCCGGCCGGCTGCTGCGCAGGAAGAGCCTCTAAAGCATCGGACCCAAAAGTGGACTTGCACTTTTGAGATGAATCCGAGGCTCTCTCTTTGGATGAGAGCATCGGTCCGTCCGATGCTCTAGCTTTTGATCGCTGCAGGTCGCGTCACAGACGCTTGGGTTTGATCGATGCCGTTGCCGGAACGTCGACCACCTGCGGCTCCGGCATCACATCGGTCTTCGGTGCATCAAGCCCATAGACGTCGTCGCGAAAATGCACTGCACCGTCCGCCGTCGCATAGCCGGTGAGATAGACCCACGCCACCGGGACCGGCTTATCGAGACGGATGTCCTGGCGTGCATTGCCCGCGATCGCCGCATCGATCCCGTCGCGGGTCCATTGGCCTGACGATCCGCTCGTGCCGCGCAGCAGCCATTCGGCGAAATCGCGAACATCGGCCACGCGTACGCAACCGGAGGAATGGAAGCGCGCATCCTGCGCGAAGAGCTGCTTTTTCGGCGTGTCATGCATGTAGACCGCGTGCTTGTTCGGCATGTCGATGCGCATCTGGCCGAGCGAATTGATCGCGCCCGGATCCTGGCGCAGCGTGTAGTTCACCGCCTTCTCCGTCGACCAGTCGAGGCTCTTCGGATCGACCTCCTGGCCCTTCGCATCGAGAATGCGGATCTTCATCCTGTCGAGATAGGCGGGATCCTTGCGAACGTGGGGAATGATGTCTTTCTTGATGAGGGAGACGGGCACCGTCCAGGTCGGGTTGAGGTTGACGGCGGTGACGCGCGTCTCGACGACAGGCGAGGGACGGTCGACCTTGCCGACGATCGCGACGTAGCGGCGGGCCACTTCTCCGCGCTCCACCGCCTCGACGGCGGCGGATGGAATGTTCACCACCACGTAGCGGTCGCCGAAGGCGAAGGTGGAACCGGCGAGCCGCTGTGCGGAAGCTGTGAGCTGGCGGTGGCGGGTGAGGGCGGGAACGTTGATCGCCTCCAGCGTTCTGGCGCGCACGGCGCCGGATTCCGGCAGGCCGTGCCGGGCCTGAAACCTTTTGACCGCACCTGCAAGCTCGGCGTCGAAAAGCGTGCTGGAGGCTGCATTCGTGGAGAGGTCGCCTTCAAGCGCGAGGCGCTGTCGGAGCAAGGTTACGAGCGGCCCCTTGTCGCCCGTCTTCAGGACCGTGCCGGACGGCAGCGACGGCCATCCCCCGGACTCTGCCAGGCGCTTATAAGTCCATGCCGCCCGCATGGTGTTGATGAAGGTGGCTGCATCGAGGGTCGGGCGGGAATCCTGCGAGATCGGCACGGCCGGTGGCGGCGTGGGAGGAGTTTGCTCCGACTTCGTCTGATCCGAGGCTGCAGCTTTCTGTCGCACGGCCGGTGCCGCCGGCGGCGCGGCTACGGGTTCGGCTACCGCCTGTGCCGGCTTGCCGGCGGCCGCAGGTTCGGCCGGAGCGGCGGTGCCAGGAGCGCTCCAGAGGGTAAAGCTTGAGAGCAGGGCCCATCCGAGGAGGCGTTGTGCATTCCGATACGTCATCCACAGACTATGCGAGAGGATGGTTTATAAAGTGCTGCAACGCTTCGATCACGGTCCGGGTGAACGGAAGCCGGGAATGGGAATTAGTACTAAAACAAACCCGATTGCGAGGAGCCCATGACGTCCGAGGAAATTAAGGAACTGAACGCCGCCCGTGAAAACCTCGTGAAGCGGCGCAGGGAGATGGCGCGGCAGATTTCCGGCGCGCCGCTCCCGTCCGTCGAGATGGCCGAGGAACTGACGAAGATCCTGATGGCCATCGAGGCCCTGGACCGGACCCTCAACGAGGCCGGCCACCCTTATATGAGCCAGGGCGTGGTCGAACAGCTGCGCGCCGGAGCCTGATGCTTACGGGCGGACTCTGCCGACAAGATCGAAACCCGATCCGGCCTTCGGTTTCAGCACCAGAGCTTCGCCTTCCTCGGGAAAGATGCCGGTCAGAGCGGCGATATTGACCTGATGCGTCACCAGCACGAGCACGCCCGGTGACCGCCACGCCCCGATGCGCTCACGGACGGCCCGGGTCTGAGCCTCCTCGCGCTCTCGTCCGACAAAGAACGAGTCGAGGGGTGGGAAAGGCTCGGTCAGCCCCCGGAAGGCGAGGCGCGCGGTATCGAGGGCACGGCACCAGCGGCTCGAGAGCACCTGCTCGACCGGAACTTGCCGGATTCTGAATTGCTCCCCTATGGTTTCGGCCTGCCGTCGCCCCTCCGCCGAGAGATTGCGCTGGGTCGAGCAATCCTCGAGCCGGAATTGCGGCGGGTCCCCCGTTCCCGGGGCACGGGCATGCCGGACGAGGGCAACGGTTCCGCCGTCGCGCAGGGCCTGCCAGGCCGCTTCGGAAGCAAGGAGAGCTTGCGGCCAGATGGTCGCGAGCAGAAACAGAAATGCCACCGCAATCGGCATGAGACACCAGTTGGTTGTCAGCGACGCAACGTGAGACAGGGATCTCTGTTCCCGCCGGACGATCAGGCCTTCGCTGCAAGCTCGACGACGATATCGACGAGCGGATCGCCAGGATCGGCCAGACCCGCGATGACATCGAAATGATGCGCTCTCGGAACCTCGTGATACCGGGTCGCGATCCCCGCCTTGCCCCAGCGTTCGACGATGGCCCGGGATTGACGCAGAAACTCCCCGCTCTCCGCGCCGCCGACGACAGCGACGAGTTGCCCTGTCTCCGGCGGTGTCCATTCCAGCGGACTCAGGCGCCGGGCCTCCTCGATCGTGAGGCCGAGCGCCTTGTTGATCGAGGTCGTAACCAGCGGCGGCAGGTCGAACAGGCCGGAGATCGGCATGGCGGCGCGCACCGGTATCGCTTGAGGCTCAGGGCGGGCCATCAGGCAGGTGGCGAGATGCCCGCCCGCTGAATGCCCCGTCGCAACCAGCGGGCGGCTCGTGCGCCGAATGAGGAAATCGGCGGCGGCGGCCATCTCGGCGACGATCTCGGCCAATGTCGCCGCAGGTGCCAGCGTGTAATTCGGGATCGCGACCGTGAAGCCGCGCTCATTGGCACCGCGGGCCAGATGACTGAAAAAGGACTTGTCGAGCGCCTGCCAGTAGCCGCCATGGATGTACAGCACGATCGGACCGCCAGCGTCGCCCGTCCGAGGGTGGAACAGGTCGAGGCGGTGACGCTCGCCCGGTCCATAGGCGAGATCGAATTCGCCGGCCGCATGGTCCCGATAGGTCGCCGCATCCCGCTGCCAGCCCGCGATATGAGCCGGATGCTCCGGCACGCGGGCCCGGTTGTTGTACTCGGCTTCGAGATCGCGTTCTTCCGCTGCCATCGCGAATTGTCCTAAACGTGGAGATACCGGTCCTTGAGGCTCGTATCGCTCATGAGCTCCGCGCTCGTGCCGGTCCAGACCGAGCGGCCTTTCTCGATGATCACATGCCGGTCGGCGAAGCTCGCCAGCGCACCGATGTTCTTGTCGATGACGAGGATGGATTGCTGCTCGCCCTTCAGGCGCTTGAGGCAGGTCCAGATCTCGGTACGGATCAGCGGGGCCAGTCCCTCGGTCGCTTCATCGAGAATGAGCAGTCTGGGGTTCGTCATGAGAGCGCGGCCGATGGCGAGCATCTGCTGCTCGCCGCCCGAAAGCTGCGTGCCGAGGTTGTTCCGGCGCTCCTTCAGGCGCGGGAAGAGATCGTAGATCGCGTCCAGCGTCCAGCGCCGCTCACCGCTTCGGGCCGCGGCGGTCGCAACGAGGTTTTCCTCCACGGTGAGCGTCGGAAAGATCTGGCGGCCTTCCGGCACGAGGCCGATGCCGGTTTTCGCGATGCGATAGGGGGCAAGCCCGGTGACGCTGGCGCCGTGAAACCGCACTTCGCCGCCGCGCGGGCGCAGCAGGCCCATGATGGAGCGTATCGTCGTCGTCTTGCCCATGCCGTTGCGGCCGAGCAGCGTCACGACCTCGCCGGCATTGACCTCGAGGGAAATGTCGAACAGGACCTGTGCCGCGCCGTAGGAGGCCTGGAGGTTGCGAACGGAGAGCATCAGACCATCTCCTCCTCGCCCAGATACGCGGCGCGAACCTCTGGGTTGGCCCTGATCCTCCCCGGCGTATCGGTCGCGATCACGCGTCCGTAGACGAGGACGGACACGCGATCGGCCAACGAGAAAACCGCTTCCATGTCGTGCTCGATCAGCACGATGGTGAGACGGCTTTTCAGGCGCCGCAGGGTTTCGACCACGCGCTGGGATTCATCGTGTCCGGTGCCGGCAAGCGGCTCGTCGAGCAGAAGCAGCTTCGGCTCGGTGGCGAGTCCGATCGCAAGCTCGAGCTGGCGCTTCTCGCCATGGGAGAGAAGGCCTGCGGGAACATGGGCGCGGGCGCCGAGGCCGACCTGTTGAAGGCAGTCCATGGCAGGCTGGTTGAGTGCTTTTTCCTGAGAGGCATTGCCGAAGAAGCGGAAGCTCGATCCCGAACGTGCCTGAACGGCCAGCGCCACGTTCTCCAGAGCCGAGAAACCCGGTAGGATCGAGGTGATCTGGAAAGACCTGGCAAGCCCGCGCCCGACACGCTGCGGCATCGACAGAGAGGTCACGTCCTGGCCGGCGAACAGGACGGATCCGGAATCCGAACGAAGTGTCCCGGAAATCTGGTGGATGAGGGTCGTCTTGCCGGCGCCGTTCGGGCCGATGATCGCGTGCAGCTCGCCCGGCTGAACGGCGAGGCTGACATCGTCGGTCACGACGAGAGCGCCATAGGCCTTGCGCAGGTTGCGAAGTTCGAGCAGGGGCTCAGCCATGACGGGGCCTCCGCAGCAAGCCCATGATGCCGCCCCTGACGAACAGGACGATCAGGATGAGGAGTGGGCCGAACACCATCTTCCAGTTCTCTGCCAGATGCGCGCGGGTCTCCTCGGCGAGGAAGAAGCTGAGACCTTGCAGGATCTCCGGCAGGAATTCTTCGAGCAGCAGGAAGGCGGCTGCGCCGATGATCGCGCCATGGAGCGAGCCGAGCCCGCCGAGCACCACCATGAAGATCAATTCGCCGGAACGCTGCCAGGTCATGAAGGCCGGGCTGACGAACTCCGCCTGATTGGCGAGCAGGCATCCGGCGAGCCCCGCCATCATGCCGCTGATCACATAGGCTGCGAGCTGGAAGCGGAAGGGCTGGAAGCCGATGGCTTCCATGCGGATGGCGTTTTCCCGCGTTCCGCGCAGGACGCGGCCGAAGCGCGAGGCGACGACCGACCGGGAGAAGGCATAGGCGCCGAGGAGGCAGACCAGGCACATCCAGTAGAAAGCGAAATCGCTTTTCAGGATTCGCGACCCGGCCACGAGACTGCGGGACGACAGGGTCATGCCGTCGTCACCGCCATAGGCGGCCAGCGATGTGGCTAGGAAGTACAGCATCTGCCCGAAGGCGAGGGTGATCATGATGAAATAGACGCCCTTCGTCCGCAGAGAGATCGCGCCGGTGACGAGGGCGAAGAGAGCGGAGGCCACGAGCGCGACCGGGATTTGGATGAGGGCGTCCTCGATGCCATGGGTGGCGAGGATGCCGACCGCATAACCTCCAATCCCTAAGAAGGCGGCATGGCCGAAGCTGACGAGAGCGCCGTAGCCGAGGATGAGGTCGAGCGCCATGGCGGCGATGCCGAAGATCATCACTCGCGTCAGCAGGGACAGGACATAGCCTTCGGCGCCGGAATAGGTGGCGAATAGCGGGGCCGCCGCGAAGGCCGCGAAGAGAACGATGGGGACGATCTCGAACCGCGTGGAGAGGGAAGGCGCTGGCGCGGAAGCCGTATCGGCAAGTTCGGTCATGGTCGCGCTCTAACGTTTCACGGGAAATAATCCGGAGGGCCGGAAGAACAGCACCGCCGCCATGAAGATGTAGATCAGCATCGGTGCAATGGCGCGGCCAGTCTGGCTTGCGGCTGCCGGATCGAGAAAGAGCCGTAGCAGGTTCGGGGCGAAGGAGCGCCCGACCGTGTCCACGAGCCCGATCAACAGAGCGGCGAGAAAGGCACCGCGGATCGAGCCGATGCCGCCGATCACGATGACCACGAAGGCGAGGATGAGGATGTTGTCGCCCATGCCCGGCTCGACGGAAAGGATCGGCGCCACCATCGCTCCCGCGAAGCCGGCGAGCATGGCGCCGAAGCCGAACACGATCATGAACAGGCGCTGGATGTTCACCCCGAGCGCCGAGACCATGGCGGCATTGCTCGCGCCCGCCCGCACCAGCATGCCGATGCGCGTATGATTGACGAGCACATAAAGGAGGGCCGCAACGATGAGGCCCGCCGCGATGATGGCGAGGCGATAGACCGGGTAGAGCAGGCCGCTTGCGATCTCCACCGAGCCGGACAGCAGGTCTGGAACGGGAACGCTCAAAGGGGCTGCGCCCCAGACGAACTTCACGGCCTGATTCAGGAACAGGATCACGCCGAACGTCGCGAGCACCTGATCGAGATGATCGCGGTCGTAGAGATGTCTGAAGACGAGCACTTCGAGCAGAAGCCCGAAGGCCAGGGCCGAGGGCAGGGCGAGAAGAAGCGCCCAGCCGAAGCTTCCGGTCCAGGCGCTGAACGCAGCGACCAGATAGGCACCGACCATATACTGCACGCCATGCGCCAGATTGATGAAATCCATCACGCCGAACACGAGGGTCAGGCCGGCGGCGATGAGGAAGAGGATGAGCCCGAACTGAAGGCCGTTCAAAGTCTGGACGAAGAGGAGAGTGGCTGTCATCGGCACATCACGGGCAGCACGCCATCAGTCGAGCCTCCGCTCGGACGCTTCCATGTGAAAGCGCCATGATCGCTGGATCGGATTGGGATCGGCCTGCCTAATGCGATTGCAGGGCAGGCCGATCGGTCTTGCAAGGGCGCCTCAGTTCGTGGCGGCGCATTCCTTGGCATAGGCATCCGTGTAGTCGTCGAACACCTTTTCCACGATCTCGGTCTGGAACTTGCCGTCCGAACGTTTGGCGGCCTTCACCAGATAGAAGTCCTGAACCGGGAAGCCGTTGGTGCCGAACTTGAAGTCTCCGCGCAGGGACTTGAAATCGGCTTTCTTGATGGCGGCGCGCACGGCGTCCTTGTTGTCCATCTTGCCGCCGGTCGTCTTGAGCGCGCTGTCGATCAGGAGCGCTGCGTCGTAGGCGTGCATGGAATAGGAGCCGGGCACGGAATTGTAGGCCGCCTCGTAGGCCGCGACGAACTTCTTGTTCTGCGGTGTGTCGAGGTTCGGAGCCCAGTTGGAGCCACCGAACATGCCGATCGCCGCATCCTGCTGTGCGGGCAGGGTCGATTCATCGACCGTGAAGGCGGAAAGGAAGGGAATGCGGTCGGCGAGGCCCGCCGCGCGGTACTGCTTGACCAGGTTCACGCCCATGCCGCCGGGCATGAAGGTGAATATCGCATCGGGCCGCATGGAGGCGATCTTCGCAAGCTCGGACTGGAAATCGAGCGTGTTCAGCGGGACGTAGGATTCCTCGACGATCTCGCCCTTGTAATGGCGCTTGAAGCCGGCGAGCGCGTCCTTGCCGGCCTGATAGTTCGGTGCCAGCAGATAGACCTTCTTGTAGCCGCGGTCCTGCGCGACCTTGCCGAGAACCTCGTGGTTCTGGTCGTTCTGATAGGACGTCGCGAAGAAATACGGGCTGCAGCTTTTGCCCGCGAGATTCGAAGGGCCGGCATTGGTGCTGATGTAGAAAGTGTTCGCGTCGACGATCGGCTTGTGGACGGCGACGGCCACGTTCGAGAAGATCGGGCCGACGACGAAGTCCACCTTGTCGCGCTCGAGCAGGCCCTTCACTTTGGTCACCGCCACGTCGGGTTTCAACTCGTCATCGACGACGATCACTTCGACGTCGCGTCCGCCGAGCTTGCCGCCGAGATCCTTCACAGCGAGCTGGAAGCCGTCGCGGGCCTGCTGGCCGAGGACGGCCGACGGGCCCGAAAGGGTGAGCAGCAATCCGACTTTCAGCTTCTCCTGCGCCATGGCCGGCGCTGCAGCCAGAGTGACAGCTGCTGCAAGGCCAAGGGTCTTGATCGTTACGTTCATCATGGTCTCCCGAATGGCTGTTCCCTGCGCACTTTTATGTGCTGCGTTGATTGTTCCCAGCGGGACGCGCGGTACCCGACGAACAAGTCGGGCGGTACTCTGCCGCAAAACGACCCGGCCGAACACTCCCTTTCTGGAAGCGCTCCTCCCCACATCCCCAATCTTTGGGATTGCCAAGGATTATTTTAAGTTTAAAATATTTTCCAGGTTCTTCAAGCGGATTGTTTCGCAGAGGAAGGCAGGCGAAATGACAGGCGCGTGATCGGCGATGAAGAGACGGGATCCGGAATGCGCATCGCTCGTGGATTCCGGATAGAGCCTGCCTCATCGCCCCTTTCACGATGCCTCGATCTTGCGCCGCACAATAACGACAGAGGAGCGGACGATGGCGGACACGGCGCATGTGGATACCTTCGCGAGGGACAATCTGCCGCCTCAGGATCGATGGCCGACCTTCCTGTTCACCCGTCCCGAGCTGCAATATCCCGACCGCCTGAACTGCGCCGCCGCTTTCCTCGACCGCTGGGTCGACGAGGGACGCGGTGACGAGCCCTGCATCATCAGCCCGGCCGAGACGCTCAGCTACCGCCAGCTTCAGGAGCGCGTGAACCGGATCTGCAATGTGCTGGTTCACAAGCTCGGCTTCGTTCCCGGCAATCGCGTGCTGCTGCGCTCGGCCAACAATCCGATGATGGTGGCGGCCTATCTGGCGGTCCTGAAAGCGGGCGGCGTCGTCGTTGCCACCATGCCGCTCCTGCGCGCCAAGGAGATCGCCTATCCGCTGAACAAGGCGAAGATCACCATTGCGCTCTGCGATCACCGTCTCGCTGTGGAGATGGAGCGCGCCAGGACGATGGCGCCCGATCTGCAGCATGTGGTGTATTGGGGTTCGGGAAAGTCCGACAGCCTTGAGGCACTGATGGCGGAAGCCTCGCCGGACTTTACAGCCGTCGATACGGCGGCGGACGATGTGTGCCTGATCGGCTTTACCTCAGGCACGACCGGCGAGCCGAAGGGCACCATGCATTTCCACCGCGACATGCTGGCGATCTGCGACGGCTATGGCGGGAATGTCTTGCGGCCTGACGCGAGCGACCGCTTCATCGGCTCACCGCCGCTCGCCTTCACCTTCGGCCTCGGCGGCATCGTGCTGTTTCCGATGCGCGTCGGCGCCTCGACCGTGCTTTTGGAAAAGGCCGGGCCCGACGATCTTTTGCCCGCCATCGCGCAGCACAAGGCCACCATCTGCTTCACGGCGCCGACCGCCTATCGGGCCATGCTGTCGAAGTTGGAAGGGCGCGATATCTCGAGCTTGCGCAAATGCGTCTCGGCCGGCGAGCCTCTGCCGAAGGGCACCTTCGAAGCCTGGAAGGACGCGACCGACATCAGTCTCATGGATGGGATCGGCGCGACGGAGATGCTGCATATCTTCATCGCCGCGACCGAAGACGAGATCCGCCCTGGCGCGACGGGCAAGCCGGTGCCCGGCTATGAGGCGAAAGTCGTTGACGATGAGGGCCGCGACCTGCCGCCCGGCAGCGTCGGTCGCCTGGCTGTGCGCGGGCCGACAGGGTGCCGCTATCTCGCCGACGAGCGGCAGGGCAAATACGTTCAGAACGGCTGGAACATCACCGGCGACACCTACCTCATGGATGAGGACGGCTACTTCTGGTATCAGGCGCGTTCCGACGACATGATCATCTCGGCCGGCTACAACATCGCGGGCCCCGAGGTCGAGGCCGCGCTGCTCACGCATCCGGCAGTCGCCGAATGCGGCGTCGTCGGCGCTCCGGATGATGGGCGCGGGACGGTAGTGAAGGCCTACGTGGTCCTGCGTTCTGGCCATGCAGCGGGACCTGAGCTGACGAAGGCGCTTCAGGATCACGTCAAGGCGGAGATCGCGCCCTACAAATATCCCCGCCTCATCGAATTCGTGGAGGCTCTCCCACGGACCCAGACCGGCAAGCTGCAGCGCTTCGAGCTGCGCCGTATCGCTCAGGACTCCGACACCCATCAGGAGGCTTTGAGCGCCTAGCAAACGGTGCAGGTTGATCTAAAATTATTTTAAGCTTAAAATAAATTAAGCGACATTTCCTGGGTGGGAATCCATGAAGACGGCGATCATCGGCGGCGGCCCGGCGGGGCTTTATTTCGCGATCCTGCTGAAGAAGCTTCGGCCGGAATCTGACATCACGGTCTATGAGCGCAACCGCGCCGACGAGACGTTCGGCTTCGGCGTCGTGTTCTCCGATGCGACGCTCGACAATTTCGAGAAATACGACCTGCCGAGCTATCAGCGGATCATTCGGGAATTCGCCTATTGGGATGACATCGCGATTCATTTCCGCGGCAGCGAGCACCGGATCGGCGGCAACGGCTTCTGCGGCTGCTCGCGGCGCACGCTGCTCCTGATCCTGCAGGACCGCGCGGAAGAGCTCGGCGTCAGGCTGCGCTACGAAGCCGATGTGGACGACGAGAGCCTCTTCGCCGATGCGGATCTCGTGGTCGTGGCCGACGGTATCAACAGCCGCTTCAGGGAGCGCTATGCGGACCACTTCCAGCCGGAGGTGGATCTGCGGCCCAACAAGTTCACCTGGATGGGCTCGACCAAGCCTCTCGACGCCTTCACCTTCATCTTTCAAGAGACGGAGTGGGGACCCTTCATCGCTCATGCCTATCAGTATGAGGCGAACCGCTCGACCTGGGTGTTCGAGACCGACCCGGAGACTTTCGAGCGGGCAGGGCTGAAGGATATGAGCGAGGCCGAATCGGCGGCGCTCATGGAAAAGATCTTCGGCTGGTTCCTTGGCGGGCATCGCGTCCTCACCAACCGCTCGATCTGGCGCAATTTCCCGATGATCCGCAACAAGCGCTGGGTCATGGGCAACAAGGTGCTGCTGGGCGACGCAAAGGCCTCGGCGCATTTCTCCATCGGCTCGGGCACCAAGCTCGCGATGGAGGATGCCATCGCGCTCTTTGAAGCCCTCCGCCGCGAGCCGAGCGTGGAAGGCGCGCTGTCGCTCTACGAGACCGGGCGGCGCGAGGAGGTCGAGAAGACGCAGCACGCGGCCGACGTGTCGCTCGTCTGGTTCGAGCATGTGGCGCGCTTCTGGGATTTCGATCCGGTGCAGTTCGCCTTCGGCGTCATGACCCGCGCCAAGGCGATCACCTACGACAACCTGCGCCTGCGCGCGCCGGATTTCGTCGCTGCCGTCGACAAGACCTTCGCGAGGCAGGTGCAGAAGCAAGGCTTCGACATCTCGGTCGAGGATCCGAGCGCGCCGATGTTCCAGCCCTTCCGGCTTCGCGAGATGACCGTTCCTAACCGGGTCGTGGTCTCGCCGATGGACATGTATTCGGCGAAGGACGGCGTGCCGGGAGAGTTTCATCTCGTCCATTACGGCTCGCGCGCCATGGGCGGGGCGGGGCTGGTCTTCACGGAAATGACCTGCGTGTCGCCGGAAGCGCGGATCACGCCCGGCTGCACGGGCTTGTGGAACGACGAGCAGGAAGCGGCCTGGAAGCGGATCGTCGATTTCATCCACGCCAATTCGGGAACGAAGTTCTGCCTGCAGCTCGGGCATTCAGGCCGCAAGGGCGCGACCAAGCTCATGTGGGAAGGAATGGACCGGCCGCTGGAGGAGGGCGCCTGGGACATCTGCTCCGCCTCGCCGATTCCTTACTTCCCCGACAGCCAGGTGCCGCGCGAGGCGACGCGCGCCGACATGGAATTGATCAAGCGGCAATTCGTGGAGGCCGCGCAGCGCGGGGAACGGGCCGGCTTCGACATGCTCGAGCTGCATTGCGCCCATGGCTACCTGTTCGCGAGCTTCATCTCGCCGCTGACGAACAGCCGTACGGACGAGTATGGCGGCTCGCTCGAAAATCGCCTGCGCTTTCCGCTCGAGATCTTCGACGCCATGCGCGAGGTCTGGCCGGCGCATAAGCCCATGTCGGTGCGTATCTCGGCGACCGATTGGGCCGAGGGCGGCATCACCGGCGACGAGGCGGTTGAAATCGCCCGCGCCTTCGCCGAGCACGGCGTCGATCTCGTCGACGTCTCGACGGGCCAGACCGTGCGCGAGGCGCGGCCGATCTACGGGCGCATGTTCCAGACGCCATTCTCCGATCAGGTGCGCAACGAGGCGCGTGTCGCCACCATGTGCGTCGGCAACATCACGGCAGCGGATCAGGTGAACACGATCCTGGCGGCCGGACGTGCCGATCTCGTCGCGCTCGGGCGGCCGCATCTGGTCGATCCGTTCTTCACCATGAAGGCTGCCGCCTGGTACGGCGCGAAGGACATTCATTGCCCGCCGCAATATCTGGCAGGCCGAGATCAGATCTTCCGCAACTCGGTGCGCGACCGTCAGGATCTTGACGATCTCAAGGTGAAGGCGAAACCGAAGACGCGTGCCGAATTGAAGATGGAAGCCGGCGAGAAGCCGCTTGCGGCGGAATGAGATGACCATGACAAGTCTCAAAGGTCGGCATGCATTGGTGACGGGCGGAGGGCGCGGGATCGGCCGCGCCATCGCCGGCTGCCTTGTGAAGGCAGGGGCGACCGTCACGATCGTCGGACGCTCTCCCGCAACGCTCGAACAGGCGATCATGCAGGGCGATGCGCATGCTGCGGCTGTGGCCGACATCACGGACAGGCAGGCGGTCGAGGCTGCCGTTCAGGATGCCGTCATGCGCTATGGCCCGGTCGATCTTCTGATTGCCAATGCTGGAGCGGCCGCCTCCGCACCCTTCATGAAGACAGGACCTGACATGTTCCGGCAGATGCTGGACGTGAACCTGCTCGGCGTCACCAACACGGCGCATGCGGTGCTCGGCTCCATGACCCAGCGCGGCTTCGGCCGCATCATTGCCGTGGCATCGACGGCGGGCCTCAAGGGCTATGCTTACGTGAGCGCGTATTGCGCCGCCAAGCACGCGGTGATCGGCTTCGTTCGCGCCCTGGCTTTGGAAACTGCAAGGAGTGGTGTCACGGTGAATGCGGTCTGCCCCGGCTTCACGGATACGGACATCGTCGCCGAGAGCCTGACCCGCATCATGGAGAAGACCAGCAGAACCCGCGATGAGGCGCTCGCTGAGCTCGTGAAGCACAACCCGCAAGGCAGGCTCATCGACCCGTCGGAGGTTGCCGAGGCCGTGCTCTGGCTGTGCGGCGAGGGTGCACGCTCCGTCACAGGACAGGCCATCGCAGTGGCCGGGGGAGAGATCTGACGATGGATGATCAAGCCATTCCGCTCGACGCCGAAACCAAGGCGGTCGAGAAGCCGGAAGATCACCGGGAAGAGCTGCGCCTCTGGCTGAGGCTTCTCACCTGCTCAACCCTGATCGAGGGCGAGGTGCGCCGCCGCCTGCGCGAGCGCTTCGACGTCACGCTTCCCCGCTTCGACCTGATGGCGCAGCTCGACAAGGCGCCGGACGGCATGAGCCTGTCCGATTTGTCGAAGCGCATGATGGTGTCGAACGGTAATCTCACCGGCCTCGTCGACCGGCTCGTCGCATCCGGCCACGTAGCGCGAACCGTGTCCCCCACCGACCGGCGCGCCATGGTCATCAGCCTGACCGAGGCCGGCCGTGCCGAGTTCCGCACCATGGCAGGCGAGCACGAGCATTGGATCGCCGATCTCTTCGGCGATCTCAACGCCAAAGATCGCGGCGATCTCATGCGGCTTCTCGCCAAGACCAAACTCTCCGCGCGTCGTGCGATCATGGGAGACGAAAAGTGACGCAATTCGCCAATTCCGTGACCCTGCCGCTCTCGTCCTACGAGCCTCAGCATTTCCTGCTGGCGGTCGACGGGCCCGTTGCGACGGTGACGCTCAATCGCCCGGACAAGAAGAACCCTCTCACCTTCGAGAGCTATCGCGAGCTGGCCGATTTCTTCCATGCCTGCGCCAAGGACGAGGGCGTGAAGGCAATCGTCATCACGGGTGCCGGCGGCAATTTCTCCTCCGGCGGCGACGTGTTCGAAATCATAGGTCCGCTCGTCGCGATGGACACGAAGGGCCTGACCGCCTTCACGCGCATGACGGGCGAACTGGTGAAGGCGATGCGCGCTGCGCCGCAGCCGATTGTTGCTGCGATCGAGGGTATCTGCGCGGGCGCCGGAGCCATCGTCGCCATGGCCTCCGATCTGCGTCTTGCGGTGCCGGGCGCGAAGGTGGCCTTCCTGTTCAACAAAGTCGGCCTTGCCGGCTGCGACATGGGCGCGTGCGCCATCCTTCCGCGCATCGTCGGGCAGGGCCGCGCGTCCGAATTGCTCTATACCGGCCGCTTCATGAGCGCGGAGGAGGGCGAGCGCTGGGGCTTCTTCAGCCGTCTCGTCGAGGCCGGTTCGCTTCTCGATGAAGCACAGGCTCTTGCGCGCACCATCGGCACAGGCCCGACCTACGCCAACACCATGACCAAGCGCATGCTTGCGATGGAATGGGCGATGTCGGTCGAGGAGGCCATCGAGGCGGAAGCCGTGGCGCAGGCTTTGTGCATGACGACGGAAGATTTCGCCCGCGCCTACCGCGCCTTCGCGGCGAAAGAGAAACCGGTGTTCCAGGGAGATTGACGTGATCGACGCAAGCTTTCTCTCCTGGCCGTTCTTCGAAGACCGCCATCGGCAATTCGCCGGTGGCCTGAAGGCCTGGGCTGCGAAGGATATCAAGCCGCTCGTCGACCATCACGACGTCGACGCCTCCTGCCGCCGCCTCGTGCGGCATCTGGGCGACGCCGGCTGGCTGAAGGCTGTGGTGCCCGAAGCCTATGGCGGGCATTATTCCTCCTTCGATGTGCGCACCCTTTGCATCGCGCGGGAGACGCTCGCTTTCCATGACGGCCTCGCCGATTTCGCCTTCGCGATGCAGGGGCTCGGCACGGGGCCGATCACGCTGTTCGGCTCCGAGGCTCTGAAAGCGAGATACCTGCCGCCGGTGGCCCGCGGTGAGGCCATCGCGGCCTTCGCGCTGTCCGAGCCGGAAGCCGGGTCCGACGTCGCCGCCATGAGCACGACGGCGACGCCGGACGGGCCGGACCATGTGCGGATCGACGGCGTCAAGACCTGGATTTCCAACGGCGGAATTGCCGACCATTATGTGGTCTTCGCCCGCTCGGGCGAGGCTCCCGGCGCGAAGGGCCTCTCGGCCTATCTGGTCGCCGCACAGTCGCCGGGGCTGATCGTCGAGAACCGCATCGACGTCATCGCACCGCATCCGCTCGCGACCCTGCGCTTCGACAATTGCCGCGTGCCGCTCTCGCACAGGATCGGCGGCCCGGGAGAAGGCTTCAAGGTGGCGATGGCGACCCTCGACGTCTTCCGCTCCACGGTGGGCGCCGCGGCGCTAGGGCTCGCGCGGCGTGCATTGTCGGAAGCACTTCAGCATGCCGCTTCGCGCAAGCTCTTCGGCGCGCCGCTCGGTGATCTGCAGATGACGCAAAGCTCTCTTGCCGACATGGCGACGGGCGTGGACAGCGCAGCGCTCCTCGTCTATCGCGCCGCCTGGACGAAGGATCAGGGCGCGCCTCGGGTCACGCGCGAGGCCGCCATGGCGAAGATGCATGCCACGGAGACCGCGCAGAGCGTGATCGACAAGGCCGTGCAGATCTTCGGTGGCCTCGGCGTCACGAAGGGCGTGAAGGTCGAGGAGCTTTACCGAGAAATCCGGGCGCTGCGGATCTATGAGGGCGCCACCGAGGTGCAGAAGATCGTGATCGCACGCGAGATGCTGAAGATGATGGACGCTCCGCGTTCCGCCAATTAAGGGAGAACAACAATGACAGCCGCGATGGAAGGCACTCCCATGCCCGCGGACGGGCCGGAGGTCCTCAACCCGAAGCATTGGCCGGTGCCGAAAGGCTATGCCAACGGCATGATGGCGGAAGGCCGCGTGCTCGTAACCGGCGGCATCGTCGGCTGGGACGAGACCGGAACATTCCCCGAGGGCTTCGTCGCGCAGGCGCGCCAGACCCTGGACAACATCCGCGCCATTCTCGCCGAGGGCGGCGCCGAACCGCGGCATCTCGTGCGGCTGACCTGGTATGTGGTCGATATCGAAGAATATCTGGCGAGCCTGCGCGAGCTTGGCCGTGCCTACCGCGAGGTCTTCGGCACCCATTATCCCGCCATGGCGCTGGTTCAGGTCGTGCGCCTCGTGGAGAAGAAGGCGCGTCTCGAGATCGAAGCCACGGCCGTCGTTCCAAGCACACGGTAGGTCGTCGAGCATCCTGCGACAAATCAACAGTGTTGCAAGAATGCCTGCCGGCCCGACAACCGTCGGACCAGGCCGAAAAACGGCCGTTTCCGATCTAGTATTACATTGCCGCTCTGCGCTGAATAGCACCTGAATCAGGTCCATCAGCAGGTCTTCTATGCTGCATTCCAAAAGCGAGAGATTCACCGTTCCGCCGTCGAGCGAGTTGGCCGACGATGCAGAGATGTTCGAGCTGGCGCCCGTATCGCTCTGGCTCGAGGATTACAGCGGCCTCAAGGCACTCTTCGAACGCTGGCGTGCTGAGGGCGTGACATCGCTTCGGGATTATCTCCTGGAGGACGTGGCGCGCGTCGAGGCCTGCTCCAGCCAGATCCGCGTCATCAAGGTGAACCGCCGGACCCTCGGCCTGTTCGAAGCGGAGGATCTGTCGCATCTGGTCGGCAATCTCGACCGGATCTTTCGCAATGACATGCTGAAGACCCATATCGAGGAGCTCGTGCAGCTCTGGGAGGGGCGGACGGAGTTCTTCAGCGACACGGTGAACTATACTCTCTCCGGCCGCAGGCTCGATATCCAGCTCAAGGGCAGCATCCTGCCCGGGCATGAGGGCGGATGGGATCGGGTCCTGATCGCCATCGAGGACGTCACCGAGCGCGAATCCGCGCGCCGTCAGCTCTCCAGCAGCGAAACCTATGCCCGCGGCCTGTTCGAGCATTCTCCCGTTTCGCTCTGGGTCGAGGATTTCAGCGCGGTCAAGCAGCTTCTCGACGAGGTGCGTCGCCAGGGAATCATCGATTTTCGTGTGTTCACCGATGTGCATCCGGAATTTGTCACGCGCTGCATGAGCGAGATCCGTGTGATCGACGTCAACCGGCATACGCTGGAACTGTTTGCGGCCGCCGACAAGCAGACCCTGCTGATGCGCCTCGGCGATGTCTTTCGCGACGAGATGCACGAGCATTTCAGGGAGCAGCTGATCGATCTGTGGAACGGAAAGATCTTCCAGCAGCGCGAGGTGGTGAATTATTCCCTCGCTGGCGACGAGCTTCACCTGCATCTGCAGTTCTCCGTGCTGCCCGGCTACGAGAAGGACTGGTCTCTGGTGCAGGTCGCGCTGACCGACATCACCGCGCGCAAGCGGGCCGAGGCCTATCTCGAATATCTCGGCAAGCACGACGTTCTGACCAAGCTCTACAATCGCACCTTCTATGTCGACGAGCTGAACCGGCTCGAGCGGAAGGGACCGTTCCCGGTCACAATCGTCATCATCGACCTGAACGGCCTGAAAGCCGCGAACGATCAGCTCGGACATGGGTCCGGCGACGCATTGCTGCGCCGCGCCGGCGAGGTGCTCAGCAAGGCGGTCGACAAGCCCTCCTATGCCGCGCGCATCGGTGGCGACGAATTCGCCCTGCTGATGCCGGGCACCGACGAGCGTGATGCCAAGAGCGTGATGGAAGGCATCGAGAACCTGCTCGAAGTGAACAACCAGTTCTATACGGGTCTGCCGCTCAGCTTCGCCATGGGCGCCGCAACGAGCCAGCCGGGCGAGAGGCTGGAGGCCGTGGTGAAGCGCGCCGATCTTCTCATGTACGAGGCAAAGCGCGCCTATTACGCAGCGGCTAAGGGGTAGGCACCGCGTGTCATGCTTTCGCAAGTCATGGCCGGTACAAGATCGGCCATCCCGATAAGAAGAACGCCGCGCCTTTCAAATCGAGATCACCGACACCGATCCCCGGATCAAGTCCGGGGAGGTGATGACGTGCGGGAAAAGCCGGCTTTCACAAACCGATCTCGACGATCTCGGCGGTGGTCTGCCCGATCGGCACGACATCGCCGATTTCCTTGCCCATGAGCGCCTGGGCCAGCGGCGAGACATAGGAGAGACTTCCCTTCGCCGGATCAGCCTCGTCCTCACCGACGATCCGATAGGTCTGCCGTCTCCCGTCTTCCCGCTCGAACGTGACCTTTGCGCCGAACCGGACATGCGATGCATCCGTCGGCGGAGGTGCGATCTCTGCCGAGGCGCGCCGGGCGGACCAATAGCGCAAGTCGCGGGAGAGGCGCGCCAATTCGGCCTTATCGTCGTTGGCTTGGGTGGCGGTGAGACGCTTTTCCAGGTCCTCGATCTCGGCATCCATCTGGGCCAAGCCCGATGGTGTGACGAGATGATGCGGGCTGATCATCCGGTCCGGCAGGTCCTCGAAGGCTTCTCCGCCCTCGGTTTCGCGAACAAAGGCACGGCTCATTCACGTCTCCTCCGCTCTTTGAGAGAAAACGGTTCGAGGCTGCCTAAGGTTTCCGGATTCAGCCTTTATTGCCTCGCTTGCCTGAGCCTGCCGACGATGCCGCCCGGGAAGGCGTAGACGCTGACGATGAACAACGCGCCGAGCCACAGCAGCCAGCGGTCGGGATGAATGATGTTCGGAAGGATGGGCAGGCCCGCCAGGGCCGCGCTTCCGGCGCTCATCAGCACCTGCAGGTAGCTCTGTGCCAGGACGAACAAAGCAGCGCCGATGACGGCCCCATACATGGTGCCCATGCCGCCGATCACCACCATGAGCAGGATGTCGACCATGATCGAAAAGGAGAGAGTGGTGTCCGGCCCGTTATAGCGCAGCCACAGGGCCATGAGGGCGCCGGCAATCGTCGCGGCGAGCGCCGAGATGACGGAGGCGGCGGTGCGATAGGCGACGACGCGGTAGCCGAGCGCCTCGGCGCGGAATTCGTTCTCACGGATCGCCTGCAGCACGCGTCCGAAGGGCGAGTTCACGATGCGCAGGAGCGCCAGGAAGACGAGGAGCGAGACGAAGAAGACGAGGTAATAGGCGATGAGCCGCCCATTGATCACGGTGCCGAAGACTGGCTCGGAAAGAAGCCGGAAGGCCGGTCGCAGGGAAGGAGGCAGCTGGAACGACAGGCCGTCCTCGCCGCCTGTGATGTTCGACAGCTGCGAGGCCAGAACGGCTGCGGCGGATGCCACCGCCAGGGTGATCATCGAGAAGAAGATGGCCCTGACGCGTAAGGACAGAAGTCCGATGGCGATCGCCAGCACGGCAGACAATGCGAGGGCGGCGACGAGCCCGATGGCGACAGAGCCCCAGGTCGGCCCCATGCGCTCGAGCGCGATGGCGATGCCGTAGCCGCCGATGCCGAAGAACATGGTGTGGGCGAAGGAGACGATGCCGGAATAGCCGAGCAGAAGGTCGTAGCTCGCGACCAGCACGATGAAGACGCAGATCTTCGCCGCAGTGCCGATCGGCTGGCTGCCGGAGAAGAGGAACGGCGTCGCGGCGAGCAGCAGCAGTATCGCGAGGAGAATGACGCTCAGCACGCGAGAGCGCGGAAGATCAGACGACAGGAGCGTGCTCAGAAAGCCGCTGCGCCGGCGGGTTTCGTCGAAGGGAAGGGCGAGGGCTGGGGATGTGCTCATCGGCGCGCCACCGGAAACAGGCCCTGCGGACGCCAGATCAGCACCAGGGCCATGACGAGGATGTTGGAGATCAGGGCGAGTTTCGGCTCGATGAAGCCGACATAATTTGCGACGAGAGCGACGAGGATCGAGCCGACGAAGCAGCCGCCGACCGAGCCGAGGCCGCCGATGATGATGACGATGAAGACCAGCACCATCACTTCCATGCCCATGCCGGCAGTGAGCGTCTGCCGGTAGAAGGCCCACATGACGCCCCCTAAGCCGGCAAGCGCCGAGCCTGCGATGAAGACGCTGACGAAGAGGCGGCGGATGCGGTAGCCGAGAGCCTCGACCATCTCGGGATTCTCCACGCCGGCCCGGATCAGCAGGCCGAGGCGGGTGCGGTTGAGGAGCAACTGCATGCCGAAGAAGACGGCAAGGCCGATCACCACCGCTACCACGCGATAGCGTTCCATGACGATATCGCCGAAGACAAAGGCGCCGCGAAGCGATTGCGGCAGCGGAATCGGGATCGGCGAGGCGCCCCAGATCGCGTGGATCGCCTGCTCGGTGACGATCAGGCCGCCCATTGTGACGAGGATCTGCTTCAGGTGGCTGCCATAGACCGGGCGCACGATGACGCGCTCGAAGACCGCGCCGACCACGCCGGTCACCGCCATGGCGCACAGGATGCACAGCCCCAGCAGCGCGAGGTTGAGCCCGATCGAATCCGCCTGCGCCCAGCCGGCCAGAGGCCCGAGCACGATGAGCGTGGCGTAGGCGCCGAGCGAGATGAAGACGCCATGGCCGAAATTGATGATGTCCATCAGGCCGAAGACGAGGGTGAGGCCCGACGCCATGAGGAAGATCATCATGCCCATGGCGAGGCCTGCGAGGGTGAGCGTCACCCAGGTCGAGGGGCTGCCGACGAAGGGCAGCGCCAGCAGAGCGAGAGCGGGTACGAGGAGCAGTGGGAGCCAATCGGTCTTGGCGCGCGGCAGCTCGGTCGGAGCGGAGGATTCGGCGGCCATGTCGCTCATTGATGCGTATCCAGGGAAAGGCCGAGCAGGCGCTGCTGCATCGCATTGTCCTCGACCAGTTCGCGCATGGCGCCCGCATGCACGATGCGTCCATCGTCCATCACGACCACATTGTCGCCGAGCGCCGAGGCGGCATAGAAATTCTGCTCGACGAGCAGGATGGTTTCTCCGGCCGCCTTCAGCGCCTTGAACGCCTCGATCATGGAGCGCACCATCACGGGCGCGAGGCCTTTTGTGGGCTCGTCGATGAGCAGAAGGCGGCGCGGCTCGGCGATGGCGCGGGCAATGGCGAGCATCTGCTTCTGCCCGCCGGAGAGATTGCCCGCCGGCAGGTTCCAGAAGCGCTTGAGGGCCGGGAACAGGCCGAGGATCCAGTCGAGCCGGTTCCTGTCCACTGGGCCGCTGCGCGCGGCGAGCACGATGTTCTCGCGCACGGTAAGATCCGTGAAGATTCCCATCGCCTCCGGAACATAGGCGATGCCGGAGCGCGCGATGTCCGGCGTGGAGGAAGAGGTGATGTCCCGGCCGTCGAAACGGATGCTGCCGGAGGAGGCCTGCCACAGGCCCATGATGGTGCGCAGCGTCGTCGTCTTGCCGGCGCCGTTGCGGCCGAGCAGCATGGTCAGCTCGCCGGCGGGCACGGCAAAATCCACGCCATGCAGAATATGATAGGGGCCGATATGCGTGTGCACGCCCGAAAGCTGCAGGAGGGGCTCAGCCACGGGCAGCCTCCACGCCGAGATAGGCTTCCTGCACGACCGGCGAGGCGATCACCTCCGCAGGCTCGCCATCGGCAACGAGCGTGCCGTTATGCAGCACGATGATGCGGTCGGAGAGCGAGCGCACCACGTCCATCTTGTGCTCGACGAGAAGCACCGTGGCATCGCCGCGCTGCTTGATGTCGTGAATGAGCTCGAGCACGGTCGGCACCTCGTCGACGCTCATGCCGGCGGTGGGCTCGTCGAACATGAAGACCTTCGGCTCCATCGCGATCAGCAGCGCGACTTCGAGCTTGCGCTGGTCGCCATGCGAGAGAGCCTTCGGCGCGATGTGGCGCTTGTCGGCGAGGCGCACCCGTTCCAGCACGCTTTCGGCCTGCTCGATCAGGTCGCGGCGGGTATTCCACACCTTGAACAGCGACCATCCCGCCTCGGCGCGGCTCTGAACGGCGAGGCGAACGTTCTCCAGTGCGGTCAATTGCGGAAACAGGTTGGTGAGCTGGAAGGCGCGCCCGAGCCCGCGCCGCGTTCGCGCGGCGGGCGCAAGCGTCGTGATATCCTCGCCCTCGACGATCACCTGGCCGGACGTGGCCTTCAGCTGACCGGAGATGAGATTGAAATAGGTGGTCTTGCCGGCGCCGTTCGGGCCGACGATGGCGGTCAGCGTGCCGGGCGTGAACCGGCACGACACGTCGTTGACGGCCACGTGGCCGCCGAAGCGAATGGTAAGCCCGCGCGTTTCGAGCGCGGGCGTCGTTGTCGTTGCAGGTGTCACAGATCGCCGCTTAGCGCTTGTTGCGAACCGGGATCGGCATCTTGTCGGCCGGAATGGTGGCGACGAGATCGAGCAGGTCGTTCGCGTCCTTGCCGTTGGCCTTGACCTTGAAATGATACATGTCCTGCAGGGCCTGATGGTCTTCCTTGCGGAAGGTCATCGGTCCCTTCGGCGTCTCGAAGGTCATGCCTTCCATCGCGGTGATCAGCTTCTCGGTGTCGGTGCCGCCGGCCTTCTGGATCGCCGTGACGGCGGCGGAAGCGGCTGCGAAACCGCCGGCGGTGAAGAAGTCCGGCGGCGCATTGAAGCGCTTCTGGTGCTCGGCCACGAGCCAGTCATTCATCGCGTTCTTGGGGAAGGCGTAGTAGTAATACACTGCGCCTTCCATGCCGGGATAGTTCTTGTAGATCTGCATGGCGGGCAGAATGTTGCCGCCCGGCGCGAGCTCGATGCCGAAACGCTCCGGCTTCAGGTCGGCGATCTTCGGCAGCGGATGCTGGCCGGCCCAGATGATGTTGATGATCTTCTTGCCCGGCTTGTCCTTGAGCGCGTCGAAGATGCGCTGCGCGGAAGCGGTGAAGTCGGTGGCGTTCTGCGGCGCATATTCCTCGAACACCACCTTCGCGTTCGGCCGGATCTGGGAGAGCGCGCTTTTCAGCGCCGCGACGCCGTCCTTGCCGAAGGCGTAATCCTGCGCGAGCGTCGCGATCGACACGTCGCCGCTTGCAGGAACCGCTGCTGCGGCACCGTAAGCGTCCTGCGTGGAATTGCGGGCGGTGCGGAAGATGAAGCGGTTCCATTTGTCGCCGGTGATCGCGTCGGCAACCGCTGGCTCCACGATCAGAACCTTGCCGTTCTCCTCGGCCACGGGGAGCATCGCGAGAGCCGCGGCCGACGATGTGGTGCCGATGGCGAGATCGACCTTGTCGTCGTTGTAGGCCTGCTCCAGCAAGGTCTTGGCGAGATCGGCCTTGAGCTGATCGTCCTTCACGATCACGTTGATCTTGCGGCCGCCCACCGCCATCGTGCCCTTGGTGAGGTATTCGAGCCCCATCATGAAGCCGGCTTCGGTCTGCTTGGCGTAGGCCTCGAGCGGCCCGGTCTTGCCGGCGATCAGAGCGATCTTGATGTCTTGCGCGAAAGCTGCGGAGGCAAAGAAAATGCCTGCCGCAGCGGCAGTAATCGTGAGTTTCAGGCGCATCGGACTCCCCATGTTTTATGGGGTCATTGACCGCGTTGCCTTCCGCCCTGTCAAGTTCGACTCTCGGACCATCCGCAAGGAAAATGACACCTTGTTCCTGCTCATAAATTAGGCTTCCGGGAGAACCGGCGTCTCGATGTCCTTCGCCTCGCGACCGCGTCGGGCGGCCTCGCGTTCCAGGAGGATGAGCGCCAATCCCGCGCCGCAGATGACGGCCGCGCCAACGAGCGTCCAGAAGCCGACGACGTCGCCGAACGCGAGGTAGCCCAGCACGATCGCCCAGACGATCAACGTATATTGATAAGGCGCGACCACGGAGGCCGGCGCGATCTTCAGCGAGCGGTTGACGCAGACATGGGCGGCCATGGACACGATGCCGAGCAGGAGGAGGCCTGCGAGATCGAGCAGGCTCGGCGTCACCCAGGCCAGAGGCGCAGCGATAAGGCCGAAGATCAGCGTGCCGAAGATCTGCCCGAGCACGAGCGTTTCGTCGGCGGTTTCCCGCAGCTTGCGGGTGGTGATCATCAGCAGCGAATAGAACAGGCTTCCCGCGAGGGCGATGAGAGCGGGCAGGGAGAGTGTGGCGGGCGAGGGACGAAGCGCGATCAGAACCCCGACGAAGCCGAGCCCGATGGCGATGATGCGCGGCTTGTCGATCCGCTCCCCGAGCCACAAGGCCGCGAAGGTCGCCACATAGATCGGCCCGGCCAGGTAATAGGTCATCACGTCCGCGAGCGGCAGATAAGTGACCGCCCAATAGAAGCAGGCAACCTCGAGGGTCGACAGCGTGACCCGAACCGCATGCAGGCCCGGCTGAGGCGGGATCGCGAAGGGCACCTTTCGCTGGCGCATGATCGGCAGGAGAACCGCAAGGGCCGCGATGCTGCGCAGGAGCAGCACCTGCCCGACGGAATAGGTGGCGACGAGCCATTTCCCCATGACGTCGTTCAGGGCGAACATGAACACGCCGAGCAGCATCAGGCCGATGCCGACGAGGATGCCCGAGCGGACTTTTGGGGCGGAGGACGAACCGGAGCGACTCATGGGCCGGATCAATGAGGGAAAAACCTCTTGATTCCAAGACTTTTGAGGTCTGACTTAGGTCGAAGATGGCCGGAGATACCCCTATGAAAGATCCGACACCGAAGGATCCCGACTACGAGGCGCGGGTGCGAGGAAGCTTCGCCCGCCAGGGGCGGCATCCCACACTCCGTCGTCATCCCCGGCCTTGTGCCGGGGACCCACGTCTTTGCAACGTGGTGGTTCGCAAGGCGTGGGTGGCCGCAACAAGTGCGGCCATGACGTGTGGACCTCTGTCATTCCGGGGCCGCGCAGCGGAGCCCGGAATCCATAAACACGCCGTTTCAAGAATGGGCGATCGGCGTTGCGCTTCTTTCTGCAACGCTAGCGGTTATGGATTCCGGGTTCTCGCTTCGCTCGCCCCGGAATGACACCGAGATTCCCGCTAAAACGTCTTCGCCCCGTTGACCGGCAGCATGAGCGAGTAGAGCGAAGTCGTCGCGCAGATGTAGAGGCGGTTGCGTTTCGGGCCGCCGAAGACCACGTTCGCCACCACTTCCGGCACCAGGATCTTGCCGATCAGGGTGCCGTCGCTCTCGTAGCAATGCACGCCGTCGCCGGCGCTGGTCCAGATCCGCCCGGCCTCGTCCAGCCGGAAGCCGTCGAAAAGGCCGTCCGTGCAGGTCGCGAAGACATCTCCACCCGAGAGACTGCCCTTCTCGTCGACATCGAAGACCCGGATATGGCGTGGGCCATCCTCGACATGGGTTGCGCCGGTATCGGCGACATAAAGACGCCGTTCGTCGAGAGAGAAGGCGATCCCGTTCGGACGTTCGAAGTCGTCGGCGACGACGCTGACGTCGCCCGTCTGCGGATCGATGCGATAGACATGGCAGGCGCCGACTTCGCTGCCCGCCCTGTGCCCCTCGTAATCGGAATCGATTCCGTAGGCTGGATCTGTGAACCAGATCGACCCGTCCGACTTCACCACAGCATCGTTGGGGCTGTTGAGGCGCTTGCCCTGATAATGTGTCGCCAGCACCGTGATGGAGCCGTCATGCTCGGTCCGGCTGACGCGACGGTTGCCGTGCTCGCAGGTGACGAGGCGGCCCTGGCGGTCGACGGTGTTGCCGTTGGAATGGCCGGCAGGATAGCGAAAGACGCTGACGGCATTCGACGTTTCGTCGAAGCGCATCATGCGGTCGTTGGGAATGTCGCTCCAGATCAGATAGCGCCCGGCAGGAAAATAGGCGGGACCTTCGGCCCAGCGGCAGCCTTCCGCCAGCTTCTCAAGTCGCGCCGAACCGTTGAACAGGCGCTTGAAGCGATCGTCGAGGACAACGGCGACATCCCTGAACATGGAAGCAAGCGCCCTCTCAATGAGCCATCAGAACCGGCATGGCTGTGTTGCTTAAGATGTGGCTCGTGGCACCGCCGAAGAACATCTGCCTCAGGCGGCTTTGGGTATAGGCACCCTTGACGAGAAGATCGCAGCCGAGGGCCGTTGCCTCGCTCAGGATGGTCTCGCCGGCCCGGTTCGACGGATCCGGCGCAGTCATGGCTTCCGCGGGCAGATCGTGCATCCGCAGGTGTCGAGCGAGTTCGGAGCCGGATGGGCCTGGCACGCCCCAATCGTCGAGTTCGAGCACCACGATGCGCCGCGCCTTCTTGAGCAGCGGCATCGATCCCAGAACGGCGCGGGCCGTCTCGGTGCTTCGGTTCCAGGCGATCACGACCGTCTCGCCGAAGGTGCGGGTGGGACTCGGCGGAGCGATCAGGACCGGACGTCCGGTTTCGAACAGGGCGGCCTCTACGGTGGACAGGCGCGTCTGGCCGTTGGATCCATCGGGACGCCCCACCACGACGGTGTCGAAAACCCGCCCGTAGGCGCCGAGAAACGCATCCTCCATCAGCCCGTCCTGGCGCCAGCCGAAGCTCGGACCCGCGATGCCTCCGGCGGAGCGCGCGATCTGCTTCGTCGTCATGAAGGCTTCGAAACGTTCCCTGCAGGCCCGGGCCATTTCCAGCCGATTCTCCGGGGTGATCGGGGAGGGCACGCCGATGGCGATGTCCACTGGGAGAACGACCGGGTAATCGGGCGTGATCGCGATGCCTTCGACATAGCCGTCGAACATCCGGGCCAGCTGCAGGGCCGCCTCCAGCTGGGGCTCGACGATGCCGTGGTCTTCGATCGGAACGAGGATGTTTTTCATGAGGATTATTGTCGCGCTTAAACCGGCCTTCGGCAAGGCCATCCGAAAGTCCAATTCTCCCTGTGAAATCATCGGCGTCCGAATGCAACTCCCGGTAAGGCGATCCCCTCATCGGAGGCTGGATCCCGAGCCCTTGCCGCGCCGCGTTCCCCTCACCTTCAATCTCCTGTAGAATGAAAGCGTTCCGAGGATCCGCCGGAGGGTTGCGCCGTGACCTCTCCTCCTGTCGAGCGCAGGCTGGCTGCCGTTCTCGCGGCCGACGTGGTCGGCTATTCGCGGTTGATGGAGAGGGACGAGCACGGCACCTTCCAGCGTCTGAAGCAGCATCGGCAGGAGATGATCGAGCCGCTCATCGCCGATCATCACGGCCGGATCGTCAAGCTCATGGGCGACGGGGCTCTCTGCGAGTTTCAAAGCGTCGTCCAGGCGGTCGATTGTGCGATCCTCATTCAGGAGGCGATGGCGGAGCGCGAGACCAATCTTCCCGAGGAAGACCGCATCCGTTTTCGGATCGGGATCAATCTCGGCGACGTCATCCACGAGCAGGACGGGGATCTGTACGGCGACGGGGTCAATGTCGCGGCCCGGCTCGAGGCCGAGGCTGAACCCGGCGGCATATGCATCTCCGGTACAGCCTACGATCACCTCCAGGGCAAGCTCGATTGCGTCTTCGAAGGGCTCGGCGAATACAGGCTCAAGAACATCGAACGGCCTGTCCGCGTCTATCAGGCCGTGCTCGGTCGTGCTTCCGATTTGCCGCGTCGGTCGGCGCCTGTTCTTCCGGATCGACCCTCGATCGCCGTGCTGCCCTTCAACAACATGAGCGCCGACCCCGCACAGGATTTTTTCAGCGACGGCATCACCGAGGACATCACGACGGCGCTGTCTCGCCTCAAAGGCTTCTTCGTGATCGCGCGCAACACGATGTTCACCTACAAGGGGAAGTCGGTGGATGTGCGCGCACTCGGCCGTGAGCTTGGTGTCCGCTATGTCCTCGAAGGCAGCGTCCGCAGCGCGACGGACCGGGTCAGGGTGACGGCACAGCTCGTCGAAGCGGCGACAGGCAGCCATCTGTGGGCCGATCACTACGACGGAAAGCTCGACGACATCTTTGCCATCCAGGACGAGATTACCGCCAGCGTCGTCGGCCGCATCGGTCCTGAACTCCTGGCCGCCGAGCGTGCGAGGGCAGCTCGCAAGCCATCGCACCGTCTGGATGCCTGGGAATGCGTCGTGCGGGCGCTGTTTTTATTTTCCCAACTTTCGGATGAGTGCAGCCGCGACGCACTCGTTCTGCTGGATCGGGCCATCGACCTCGATCCCGACTACGCACAGGCCCGTGCCATGCGGGCATGGATTACCATGTGGCGGGGGCATCAGGGCTTTGTCGACATGGGGAAGGCAATCGCGTTGGCGGATGTGGAGATCGGACGCGCTCTCGCCGTGAACGAGGATGAGCCCTGGATCCACCTTGCCCAAGCGATGGTAGGCTTCGCGGCACGCGACAACGCCCTGTGCGTGGCAACGATCACCCGGGCAATCGAGATCAATCCCAACTTCGCCTTCGCTCATGGTCAGCTGGGCCTCGCGCATGCCATGGGTGGACGGTCCGTCGAGGCTGTCGCCTGCATCGATCATGCCCTGCGACTGAGCCCGCGCGAGGCGTTTCACGGCGACTACTGCTTCTTCTATGCCGTCGCCTATTTCCAGGGCGCCCGCTACGACCTCGGACTGCGATACGCGCAGGAAGCCCATCGCCTGCGGCCAGGGCACGTCTACCCTTTGCTCATCGGGATTTCCTGTGCAGGTCACCTCGGCGATGCTGAGGTGGCGGCAGGCATGCTCAAGGACCTGAAGGTCATCGCACCCTACATCACGCGGGCATCGCTCGAGAAGATGTCGGCCTTTGCAACGGCCGAGGACCGTGCCCGTCATGTCGATGGGCTGGTTCGCGGAGGCTTGAACCATTAGCGCCAAGCGATGCCGGCCAAAGCTCACTTGATTTCGAAATCTTCCGGCTTCCACGAGACCTTCGGATATTGCGGGTTCATCTCGTCGAGCGTCGCCCTGACGATGGTTGCGATGGCCGCGTTGCGAACCCATTTGCGGTCGGCCGGGATGACATACCAGGGCGCCCAATCGGTCGAGCAGCGATGGAGCATGGTCTCATAGGCATCCTGGTAATCGTCCCAGAGCTTCCGGTCTTCCAGATCGCCGGGGTTGAACTTCCAGTGCTTCTCCGGATCGTCGAGACGCTCCTGAAGCCTTTCCTTCTGCTCGTCCTTGGAAATGTGCAGCATGAATTTCAGAACCGTCGTGCCGTTCTCGACGAGCATCTTCTCGAAATCGTTGATCTGGCCGTAGCGCTGCTCGATGACCTTGTCCGGCGCGAGTTTCTTGACCTTGCCGATCAGCACGTCCTCATAATGCGAGCGGTTGAAGATGCCGATGGTGCCGCGCCGCGGGCAGGCGGCATGGACGCGCCAGAGATAATCGTGCTCGAGCTCAAGGACCGAAGGCGCGCCGAAGGCCTGGACGGAAACGCCCAAGGGGCCGGTTTCGTTGAAGACACCCCGGATGGTGCCGTCCTTGCCTGCCGTGTCCGTGCCCTGCAGGACGACCAGGAGAGCACGCGAGCCTTCCGCATAGAGACGGTCCTGGAGGACGTCGATTTCCCTTGCGAGAGCTGCCGTCTCCACCTTCGTTTCCTCTTCATCCTTGAAGGAGGATTTGTCCCGCGGATCGCGGTCCTTCAGCTTGACCTTCGCTCCGGGCTTCACCCGAAGCTTTTCAATCAAGTCCTTTGCCCGATCCGCCATTTCCGCTCTCCCGTTGCTACCAGGACGATAGGGCGAGCGGCCCCGAAAGGAAGCCTTGGATGGCGTCCGGAAGCATCTTTACGGCGTCGGGAACGAGCCGTACCAAGAGACGATCTGGGATGCTCGAAAGGCGCTCGCGATGCTCGCTCTCTACTATTACCCCGGCAATGCCAGCCTGCTGCCGCACATGATACTGCGGGAAATCGGTGCGGAATTCGAGCTGCGCCTCGTCGACCGGGGGCAGAATGCCCAGAAGAGCGCCGAATATCTCAAGCTCAATCCGAGCGGGCGCATCCCGGTTCTGATCGACGGCGACCTCGTCCAGTTCGAAACCGCCGCGGTCGCCCTGTATCTTGCCGACAAATTCCCGGAAGCGGGGCTTGCTCCTGCTGCCGGGACGCCGGAGCGTGCCGCCTTCTACCGTTGGCTGATCCATCTGACGAACACGCCGCAGGTCGAATTCCGCGCCTGGTTCTACCCGAACGAGCATGTGGCCGACGAGGCAGCGGCACCGAGTGTCAAGGAGGCCGCAGGGCAGCGCCTCAACCGGATGTTCGACGTGATTTCCGAGCAGCTCGGCGACAAGACATGGCTCCTCGGCGACCGTTTCTCGGCAGTCGATCTCTTCCTGTTCATGTTGATCCGCTGGGGCAGGGGCATGCCTCGTCCGCCGCGCAGCATCCCGAACCTGAATGCCCTTGCCGAGCGGGTGCTGGCGCGGCCGGCTGTTCAGAAAGCGCTCGAGGTGGAAGGGATCACGGCACCGGTTTTCTGACGGCTACCGCTTTTTCTTCGGAGCCTTAATCTCCGGCAGCACCTGATCGATCTTGCTCATCTCGGCCCAGGGATCGCGCTTGAGCGACGCAAGGCGCTTGCCGATGTTTTCGACATTGTAGCCGTTGGGCTTGAGATCAGGCGTCAGCTCCTTCCAGTCCACGGGCGTGGCGACGGGGGCGCCGGGGCGGGAGCGGCTCGAATAGGGCGCAATCGCCGAGGCCTCGCGGTTGTTGCGCAGGTAATCGATGAAGATTTTTCCTTCCCGTTCCTGCTTTACCGAGGTCGTGGTGTAGCGCTCCGGCTCGTCCCCGGCCATCGCCTCGGCGATCGTCCGGGTGAAGGCGAGGGCGTCTTTCCAAGTGGCCTTCGGCTTGATCGGCACGACCACATGGAGGCCCTTGCCGCCGGTGGTTTTTACGAAGCTCATGAGATCCATGGCTTCCAGGCGCTTGCGGAGGGCAAGCGCTCCCTCGATCACGCGGGGCCAATCGACGCCCTCGCCGGGATCGAAATCGAAGACGAGCCGGTCGGGCCGTTCCAGATCGGAGAGCGTCGCACCCCAGACATGCATCTCCAGAACGCCCGACTGCACGAGGGCGATGACGCCCTGGATGTCGGTGACGGAAAGAGCTTCCTGCTTGCCGCTGCCATCCGGGATCATGGTGCGGTGGATGAATTCGCTCATGCCTGCCCAGGAATGACGCTGGACGAAGCATTTCTTTTCCACGCCGCCCGGGCAGCGGATGAGGGTGAGTGGGCGGTTCGCCAGATGCGGGAGAAGCCACTCGGCGGCGTCCAGATAATATTCGGCCAGCTCCTGCTTGGTGACGCCCTGATCCTCCCACAGCACGCGGTCCGGATGGGTCAGCCTCACGCCGGCGACTTCGATTGCGCCATCGTCCTTGGCCGGTTTGGCGGACGAGGCTGCACGCTTCGCGGGTGCGGCCGATTTCGCGGATGCCGCTTTCTTCGCCGGCGCCTTCCGCTTGGCCGGCTGCGGCGGTCCGATCTCCTCGAGCGAACGGCCGGTCTTCACAGACAGGGGGGCTTCGTCGAGGATATCGGCGTCGTCCTCGTTGCGGGCGTCAGCGTCATCGGCCTTGATCAGGAGCCAGGATTCCTGGCGCTCGCCCGGCCGCTTGGCCATGCGGACCAGATGCCAGGTGCCCTGCAGCTTCTCGCCGTCGAGGCGGAAGGTGAGGCGGCCCTTCTCGATACCCTCGTGAGGATCGCCCTCCGGCTCCCAAGTTCCCCGGTCCCACAGCATGACGGTGCCGCCACCATATTGGCCCTCGGGAATGGTGCCCTCGAAATCACCGTAGCCGAGGGGATGGTCCTCGACCTCAACTGCAAGGCGCTTCTCGCCTTTGACGAGACTCGGCCCCTTGGCCACAGCCCAGCTTTTCAGGACCCCGTCGAGCTCGAGCCGGAAATCGTAATGCAGGCCGGAGGCGTCGTGCTTCTGCACGACGAAGGAGGCTCCACGGCGCCGGGAGGCCTTGCCGGCCGGCTCCGAGGTTTTGGTGAAGTCGCGCTTGGCGCGATAGGCCGCAAGCTTTGCCATGGTGCCAGAGCATGTTCCGACGGGGTGGATCCCTGTTCACGCAGTGAACGAAGATCCAATCCGTACCGGCTGCTCCGGTTCCACGCCGCAGAGGCTGACTCGAAGAGGTTTCTGCCCCCTAGCCCTCATCCTGAGGAGGTCGCGCAGCGACCGTCTCGAAGGACGAGGGCGTTACCAGTGCATACTGTTCATCCTTCGAGACGCCACTGCGTGGCTCCTCAGGATGAGGTCAGAGATCTATGAGCCAGACCCTCAGGAAGCGAGGGGCTGGGCCGCCGCTTCGGCCTTCTGGCGCTCCGTGAGGAAGGCGGCCGCGATGAGGTCGCGGGTATATTCCTCGCTCGGTCGCTCGAAGATCTCCTCGGCCGTGCCGCGCTCCACCACCTTGCCGCTCTTCATGACCATGATCTCGTCGGAGAGGGCGCGCACGACCGCGAGGTCGTGGCTGATGAAGACGTAGGCGAGGCCGTGCGCCTTTTGCAAACCGCGCAGCAGCTCGACGATCTCCTTCTGCACCGAGCGGTCGAGCGCCGAGGTCGGCTCGTCGAGGACGACGAGCTTCGGATGCAGGATCATGGCGCGGGCGATGGCGATGCGCTGGCGCTGGCCGCCGGAGAACTCGTGTGGAAAGCGGTTGCGCCAGGCCTGATCGAGCTGCACCTCCTCGAAAGCCTGGGCCGCGCGCCGGTCGCGCTCCTTGCGCGAGATGCTCGGCTCGTGCACCAGAAGTCCTTCGGTCACGATCTCGCCCGCGGTCATGCGCGGCGAAAGCGAGCCGAACGGATCCTGGAAGACGAGCTGCAAGTGTCGCCGCAACGGACGCATGCCGCCCCGGTCGAGAGGCATGAGGTTGCGGTCCTCGAAGCGCACGAGGCCGGAGGCCGGCTGCAGGCGCAGGATCGCGCGGCCGAGGGTCGACTTGCCGGAGCCGGATTCACCCACCACGCCCACCGTCTCGCCGGCGCGAACCCGCAGGCTCACGTCGTCAACGGCGCGAAGCACATGCTTGGCCTTGCCGAAGAAGCTCTTTTCCAGCGTGAACTGGACGGCGACGTTCTTCGCTTCCAGCACCAGCGGAGCGGTGGAGGCCACGGGCTCCTTGCGCCCGGTCGGCTCGGCATCGATCAGCATCTGGGTATAGGGATGCTTCGGAGCCGCGAAGATGTCGCCGGTGACGCCGCTTTCCACGACCTCGCCGCGCTTCATCACATAGGTGCGGTCGGCGAAGCGACGCACGACGCCGAGATCGTGCGTGATGAACACGATCGACATGCCGAGACGCTTCTGCAGGTCCGCGAGCAGCTCAAGGATGCGCGCCTGGACCGTGACGTCGAGGGCCGTCGTCGGCTCGTCGGCGATCAGCACGTCCGGGTTGTTGGCGAGCGCCATGGCGATCATCACGCGCTGGCGCTGGCCGCCGGACATTTCATGCGGATAGGCATCGATGCGCCGCGCCGGATCCGGGATGCGCACGAGCTCCAGCAGCTCGATGGCGCGCTTGCGCGCCTGCGCCTTGCTCAAGCCGCCATGGGTGGTGAGAGGCAGCGCCAGCTGGTCGCCGATCCGGTAGAGCGGATCGAGCGAGGTCATCGGCTCCTGGAAGATCATGGTGAGCTTCGAGCCGCGATAATGGTTGAGCCTGTCGGGCGAAAGACCGACGAGCTCGTCGCCCCTGTACTTCACCGAGCCTTCGGCCCAGCCGTTCGAGGCGAGAAGACCCATGACCGACATCATGGTCTGGCTCTTGCCCGACCCGGATTCGCCGACGATGGCGACGGTCTCGCCCGGATTGATGTCGAGGTCGATCCCCTTCACCGCATGAAGGATGCCGTCGCCGGTGCGGAAACGGACATGAAGGTTGCGGACGGAAAGAACGGTTTCTGTCATGTCAGCGATCCTTCGGGTCGAGAGCGTCGCGCAGGCCGTCGCCGATGAAGTTCAGGCAGAAGAGGATCGTGACGAGCGTGATGGAGGGATAGATCAGCATCCAGGTGGCGCCCTGGATGTTCTTGGCGCCTTCCGAGATCAGCACGCCGAGGCTGGTGTTCGGCTCCTGGACGCCGAGGCCGAGGAAGGAGAGGAAGCTTTCGAGCAGGATCACCTTCGGCACGAGAAGCGTCATGTAGACGACGACCGGTCCGAGCGTGTTGGGGATCACGTGGCGGCGGATGATGCCTTTCGTCTCGACGCCGAGCGCCTCGGCCGCCTGCACGTATTCCTGCCGCTTGATCGAGAGCGTCTGTCCGCGGACGATGCGCGCCATGTCGAGCCACTCGACCGCGCCGACCGCGATGAACATCAGCACGAAATTGCGGCCGAAGAACACGACCAGCATGATCACGAAGAAGATGAACGGCAGCGAGTAGAGAATGTCGACCACGCGCATCATCACGAGGTCGACGCGTCCGCCGAGATAGCCTGATGTCGCGCCGTAGATCACGCCGATGAGGATCGCGACGAAGGTCGCGAGCAGGCCGATGGCGAGCGAAACCTGGCCCGCTTTCATGGTGCGGGTCAGAAGATCGCGGCCGTTGGTGTCGGTGCCGAAGATGAAGTGCTGGCGCTTCAACGGCACGTCGACGACGAGCCGCTGGCCTTCCTGCTGCTTCTCGACGACGCGGGCCGGACCGAAGAGATCCGAGCGCTCGAAATAGGCGAGAAGCCGCTCGTCGATCGGGCGGGCGCTCGAACTGACGAGGGTCATGTGAACGGCATCGTTGTCGATGACGATGTTCTCGGCCTTCGCGCGGACGCGGGCGCCGATGCGCTCGATGTTCGGCTCGATCTGGTCGGCCTTCGGATAGGCCTCCAGGCTCGCCGGCACTTTCACGTAATCCGGATAGACCCGGTCGAAGGGATGGCCGGTGAAGAACGGCCCGAACACGCAGGCGAGCGCGATCAGGGCGAGCACGATGATGCTGGTGAGAGCGGCCCGGTTGCGGACGAGACGTCCCCGGGCCTCGGCCCAGAGGGAGCGTCCGGTGATCGGACCTGTCACGGTTTCGATGGGAATAACGGCGCCTTCAGCCATGGGAGATCTCACTCGTAGCGAATGCGCGGATCGATAAGGGCGTAGAGAATATCGACCACGAGGTTGAAGAGCAGAACGAAGACGGCCACAACGACGACCGTGCCCATGACGAGCGTGTAGTCGCGGTTGAGCGCCCCTTCGACGAAGTAGCGTCCGATGCCCGGCAGACCGAAGATGGTTTCGACCACCACCGAACCGGTGAGCAGGGCGGCCGCCGCGGGACCGAGATAGGACACCACGGGCAGGGCGGCGCCGCGCAGGGCGTGGATCACGACGACCCGTGTGGGCAGGCCGAGCGAGCGCAGGGTGCGGATGTGGTTGGAGCGCAGGTTCTCGATCATCGCCGCGCGGGTCATGCGCGAGACGACCGCGATTTGCGGCAGGGCCAGCACCAGCACGGGCAGGATGAGGTTGCGCAGGTTGCCATTGGCCCAGCCCGCGACCGGCAGCCAGGCCAGCGTCAAGCCGAAGACGATCTGGAAGATCGGCGCCACCACGAAGTTCGGGATGGTCAGGCCGAGCGCACCCATGCCCGTGACGAGATAGTCGACGGTGCTGTTCTGGCGCATGGCGGCGATGGCGCCGAGCGTCCCGCCCACGATGACGGCGAAGGACAAGGCGAGCGCGCCCAGCGTCATCGAGATCGGCAGGCCGCGGGCGAAGAGCTCAGCCACGGAGAAGTCCCGCAGGATGAAGGAGGGACCGAAATCACCCCGCATGACGGCGCCGAGATAGAGCCAGTATTGCTGGATCAGCGGCTTGTCGAGCTGATAGATCCGGTTGAGGTTTTCCATCACCTTGGCCTCGAGAGGCCTCTCCAGATCGAACGGTCCGCCTGGGGCGAGCCGGATCAGGAAGAACGAGATCGTGATGATGATGAAAAGGGTAGGGATGGCCGATAGGAAACGGCGAATGATGAAGGAGAGCACGGATAGCTCCTCCTGCTGCTACAGCATAACAGTAAAAGAATAGGGCGGCCTGACAAGCAGACCGCCCCCCTTATCAGAATTATTTTTACTGTGTCTTCGACAGATACCGCGTCGGATAGACGCCCCGGGTGTTCTGGACGAAGCCCTTGATCTTCGGCGAGATCAGGTTGCTCTTGCCGTAGTACATGATCGGGATCCAGGGCATGTCCTTCATGAGGATCGCCTCGGCCTGCTTGAGCATGTCGGCACGCTTCTTGAGATCGAGCTCCTTGGCGGCGCCGTCGAGCAGCTTGTCGAACTCCGGATTGTTGTACTTGCCGTAGTTGAAGCCCTTGTTGTCGCTCTTGAGCAGGAACAGGAAGTTGTTCGGATCCGAATAATCGGCGATCCAGCCGTAGCGGGCCACGTCGAAGTCGCCGCCGTCACGCAGATGGGCGAAGTGGGTCTTGCCGTCCGTGTTGATGAAGGAGGTCTCGATGCCGGCCTGCTTCCACTGCTCGGAGATGGCGATGACCGAATTCCGGTTGTTGTCCGTGGTGTTGTAACGGATCTCGACCTTAAGCGGCTTGCCGGGGCCGAAGCCTGCTTCCGTCAGGAGCTTCTTGGCGGCGTCCTCGCGGTCGATCGGCGACTGGTCCTTGTAGCTCATGTAGGCCGGTTCGCCGTAATTGCCCACGCCCGGAGGCATGAACGAGTAGCCCGGCTGCATGGTCTGGCCCCAGATCTGCTCGGCGACGAATTCCCGGTCGACCAGCATGGAGAGGGCCTGGCGCACCTTCACGTCGTTGAAGGGGGCCTTGGAGGAGTTCACGACGAGGTACCAGGTGCCGAGATACGGACCGAGGCGGACCTGATCCTTGAAGCGCTCCTTGAGCGACTTCATCTGGTCGGCCGGCACGTCGTCGGTGGTGTCGAGTTCGCCGGCCTCATAGCGGCGGACCATCGCGGCGAAGTCCGGGGTCGGGAAGTAGTTGACCGTGTCGATCTGGACGTTCTTCGCGTCGTAGTAGTTCTCGTTCTTGGCGAGCTTGATGTGGGAGTTCGGCACGAACTCGACGAGCTTGTAGGCGCCGTTCGTCACCATGTTGCCCGGCTTCACGAAGTCCTTGCCGAACTTCTCGACCGAGGCCTTGTGGACGGGAAGGCTGGTCTGGTGGGTCAAGAGCTCGATGAAATAGGGGGTCGGCGACTCGAGGGTGATCTCGACGGTCTTGGCGTCGACGGCCTTCACTCCGAGTTCCTCGGGCTTGCCCTGGCCCTTGTTGATCTTCTCGGCGTTCTTGATCGGGTAGAGGATGTTGGCGTATTTCGCGCCCGTCGCCGGATCCATGATGCGGCGATAGGAATAGACGAAGTCTTCGGCCGTGATCGGATCGCCGTTCGACCATTTCAGGCCATTGCGCAGCGTAAAGCGATAGGTCTTGCCGTCGTCGCTGACTTCCCACTTCTCGGCCTGGCCCGGAACCGCTTCGCCCTTGGCGCTGTAGGTGACGAGGCCTTCGAGCATGTCGCGCAGGATGTGCGCTTCCTGCACGGTCGAGGTCTTGTGGGTGTCGAGGGTCTCGGGTTCGCCGGAATTGGCGCGGTTATAGACGACCTGAGCCGACGCGGCGCTGATAAGAGCGGCCGTGGCGACGGCAGCGAGAGCCGTGCGTTTGATCCATGATGACATCGGACGCGTTCCCTTTCTGGTTTTATCTCTGGGTTTTGGAATTATTTCGGCTAAAGCCGGGTAGGGCAGTAACCTTGCCCCATTTGTTGATCAATCAACTGTTTATGTCCAGTACTATCCGAAAATTTTAGAGAAACCTGCAATAACAAAGACTTGATTATATTTGGGGGCCTCAGGCCCCCGTGTCGAAGACCAGTCCGGCGGCCTCGATCCCGCCCGCGGCGGCGATTTCATCGTTATCGGAAGTGTCGCCCGAAACGCCCACGGAGCCCAGTGTCGCGCCCTGGGCGTCCTTGATCAGAACCCCGCCGGGAACGGGTACGAGCTGGCCGCCGACCGCATGGGTGGCCGAGGCGACGAAATACGGCCGGTCGACCGCCATCTTGTGCAGGGCGCGGGTGCCGACGCCGAGAGCCAGGGCACCATAGGCCTTGCCCATGGCGATCTCGGCCCGCTTGAGGCTCGTGCCGTCCTCGGCGAGCAGGGCCTTGAGAGCGCCGCGGGCGTCGTAGACGACCACCGCAAGCGGCTTGAAGGATTTTTCGCGGGCCGTCTTGAGGGTGGCGGCAGCAATTTTCTGGGCGGTTTCCAGGTTCAGATCGGTCATTCTATTCCTCCATATAATATGATGATTGACGGTGGGCGCAGCTGTTCAGCGCGTGGCGGTGTCCTTCGCCGCCAGCCAGGTCGCCACAGCCCTGCGCTCGTCCAGGGTCATCTCGGTGATGTTGTTCGGCGGCATGGCGTGGGTGAGCACGCTCTGGATGCGGATGACCTCCGCATGGCGCGCGATCTCCTCCGGCGTGTCGAGGCGCACGCCCTTCGGCGCGGTGACGATGCCCTCCCAGACCGGCTCGGCCGCGTGGCACATGGAGCAGCGGGACTGGATGGTGAGCACCGCCTCGTCGAAGGATGCCCTGACCAAAGCCGGCGTCGCGGCGGGGGGAGCGCTCGACAGGTTGGCATAGCCGGGCTTGCCGATGATCGAGAGCCAGATCGCCGTCCAGAGGCAGAGTGCGGCAACGGCCCATGTCCACATGGGCGAGCCCTTGCCCGCATGCTGCGAGTTGAAGAAGTGCCGGATGACGGCGCCGGCGATCACGACCAGCCCGATGATGGCCACCGCATAGCGCGACTGCCAAGCGAGCGGATAATGGTTCGACAGCATCAGGAAGATGACCGGAAGCGTCAGGTAGTTGTTGTGCGTCGAGCGGAGTTTCGCCTCCTTGCCGAGCTTCGGATCGGGCGAGCGACCGGCCAGCAGCTCGGCGACCACCTTCTTCTGGTTCGGGATGATGATGAAGAAGACGCTGGCCGACATCCAGGTCGCGATCATCGCACCGGTATGAAGATACGCGGCGCGGCCGTTGAACACCTGCGTAAAAGCGTATGCCGCAAGCAGAATGTAGACGAAGAGCGCGACGCCGAGCACGATGCCGTTCTTGCCGAGCGGCGAACGGCATAAGCCCTCATAGACGAACCAGCTGACCGCGAGGCCGCCGATGCCGATGAGGGCGGCCTGCCAGGGCTCGAGCGCCCGCACGGAGGGATCGATGGTGTAGAGATCGGCGTGGAGATAATAGACCCAGACGATGAGGAAGAACCCGCTGATCCAAGTGGCATAGCTTTCCCATTTGAACCAGGTCAGCTCCTTCGGCATCTCGGGCGGCGCAACGAGGTACTTGCGCATGTTGTAGAACCCGCCGCCATGGACCTGCCAGGCCTCGCCGCCGACGCCTTCCGGCAACCCCTCCCGCTTCTTCAGGCTGAGATCCAGGTGAATGAAGTAGAAGGACGAGCCGATCCAGGCGATGGCGGTGATCACGTGGGTCCAGCGGATGATCTGGCTGATCCACTCGGAAATCTGCGGGTCGATCATGCAGGTCCTTGGGCGATGTATAAAGAGCGCTTACCGTAGGGCGATGATACCATTTGCGGAAGGCCCGGTTCCGCGCTTTTTCAACAGGAAGTCGATCTCGAAAAGCCGGCCCTTTGGCAGGCTGTTCTGCGGATGCGGCTTGACGCGGGGGACATCGGCCCGACAGATTTCAGGGACTATCCGATCCGCCTCCATCCCCGCACGAGGTTCCATGGGACGCCTGTCCACCCACGTTCTCGATACCGCCAACGGAAAGCCCGCCAAGGGCGTCGCCGTCGAGCTTTTCGCCATCGATGGCGAAAAGCGCCGTTCGGTGGTGAAGACCGCCACCAATGCCGATGGCCGCACCGATGCGCCGCTGATGATCGGCGATGCGTTTCGCACCGGCACTTACGAGCTCGTCTTCGAGGTCGGTGCCTATTTCCGATCCGTAGGCACGGCCGCTGCCGATCCGCCGTTCCTCGATGTGGTGCCGATCCGCTTCACCATCGCCGAGCCCGACGGGCATTACCATGTGCCGCTCCTCGTTTCGCCCTGGAGCTATTCCACCTATCGAGGAAGCTGAAGTGACCGAGACCTCCTATCCCCGCGACCTCGTCGGTTATGGCCGCAACCCGCCGCATCCGCGCTGGCCGAACGACGCGCGGATCTGCGTCCAGTTCGTGATCAACTACGAAGAGGGCGGCGAGAACAATATTCTCCACGGCGACCGCGCCTCGGAAGCGTTCCTGTCGGAGATCGTCGGCGCTCAACCCTGGCTCGGCCAGCGGCACATGAGCATGGAATCGATCTACGAATACGGCTCCCGCGCCGGCTTCTGGCGCTTGTGGCGGATGTTCACCGAGCGCGGCATGCCGGTCACGATCTATGGCGTCGCCACGGCCCTGAAGCGCAACCCGGAAGCGGTCGCTGCGATGAAGGAAGCCGATTGGGAGATCGCCAGCCACGGCCTCAAATGGATCGACTACCGGGACTTCTCCGCTGAGGAAGAGAAAGCCCACATGAGCGAGGCGATCCGCATCCACACGGAGGTGACGGGCGAGCGCCCCCTCGGCTGGTATACGGGCCGCACCTCCGAGCACACCAACCGCCTCGTCGCCGAGGAAGGCGGCTTTCTCTACAGCGCCGATTCCTATGCGGACGAACTCCCGTATTGGGAGACGCACGGCGAGAGGCGGCAATTGATCGTGCCCTACACGCTCGACGCCAACGACATGCGCTTCGGCACACCACAGGGCTTCAATTCCGGCGACCAGTTCCTCGCCTACCTGAAGGACAGTTTCGACACGCTCTACGCGGAAGGCGAGACCGCGCCGAAGATGCTCTCGGTCGGGCTCCATTGCCGCCTCGTCGGCCGTCCCGGACGCGCCGCGGCGCTCGCCCGCTTCCTCGATTACGTCGCCTCCCACGAGAACGTCTGGGTCGCGAGGCGCGTCGACATCGCCCGGCACTGGATCCGAAGCCATCGTCCGGTCGATCTGAAGCCCAGCACCGTGAACCGGGTGCTGTTCGTTGAGCTCTTCGGCGACATCTTCGAGCATTCGCCCTGGATCGCCGAGCGCACCTACGATGCCGGCCTTAACCCGGGCCAGGACAGTGCCGAGGGGCTTCACGCCGCCATGGTGAAAGTGCTCTCCGAGGCGACGCACGAGCAGAAGCTCGCGCTCATCAACGCCCATCCCGATCTCGCCGGGCGCCTGAAGCTTGCCGATCTCACCGACGATTCCCGCGGCGAGCAATCCTCCGCCGGCCTCGACCGGCTCACCCCGGAGGAGCGCGACCTGTTCCTGAAGCTCAACGATTCCTACAAGCAGAAATTCGGCTTTCCCTTCATCATGGCGGTGAAGGGACGCTCCAAGGACGAGATCCTGGAGGCGTTCGAGGAGAGGCTCGACCACGAGACCGACCAGGAGTTCGAGACCGCCGTCGTGCAGATCGAACTCATCGCGCTGCTCCGGCTCAAGGATCGTCTGCCGTCCCTCGCCGACGTCTTCTCGAACCTGGCCTGAGCGGAACCGTTGGCACGACCACGCGTCTTCATCACAGCTTGGCTATCACATGCCAAGTGGAACAGAGGAGGACGACATGGGTCTGTTCAAGTTCATCAAGGAAGCAGGCGCCAAGATCTTCGGCGGAAGCGCCGCTGCCGCAACTCCCGAGAAGCTGCAGCAGGAGGTTCAGGGTCACGGGTTCGATGCGACGAAGCTCGGAATCCAGGTCGAGGGCGACAAGGTGAAGCTCTCCGGCCAGGCCACCAACCAGGAGGAGGCCGAGAAGATCATTCTCTCCCTCGGCAACACCTATGGCGTGGCCGAAGTCGACACGTCCGAGCTGAAGGTCCAGCAGCCGTCGTCGCCCTCGACCATGTACACGGTGCAGAAGGGCGATACCCTCTGGGAGATCGCCGAGAAGCATTACGGCAAGGGCAAGGGCGCGAAATACACGGAGATCGTCAAAGCCAATTCACCGCCGGTCAAGGATCCCGACCTGATCCAGCCGGGCTGGGTGCTGCGAATCCCGCCGCTGGCGTGAGAGGCTGCTCGTAAAGGCTATCCGCCCTAGCCCTCATCCTGAGGGCCGCCGTAGGCGGCGTCTCGAAGGACGAGGGCGTCTCCAGAGAGTACTGGATGCTCCTTCGAGACGGTCGCTGCGCGACCTCCTCAGGATGAGGTTCGAGTTTTATGGGACTGCCGCTAGGGTTAGATTGCGTTCCTCCCTACGAAGCCGATATGAACGGCTATCGCAGGGAGGATTTTTCATGAGTGAAGCGCCGAAGGTCATCGATCTCGACCGCGAAGTCGTCAAGCAGGGTCTGCGCGAAGGCTCGCTCGTTCTGGTGGACGTGCGCGAGCCGAACGAATTTGCCGCCGGGCACATTCCGGGAGCCGTGTCCCATCCCCTGTCGACCTTCGATCCCGCCGCATTGCCGCAGGGCAAGCGGGTCGTGTTCTCCTGCGCCGCCGGAGTCCGCTCGGTCAGGGCCCTCCAGGCCGCGCAGGGAGCCGGTCTCGACATCCGTGAACACTACAAAGGCGGCTTCAAGGATTGGGCGGCCGCAGGCGAGCCGATCGAATAGGGAACCGGCGGCACTTCACATAGATTTGTTCTAAAGTGTAGTGCTCAAGCTTAAGGACTTGTGCGCTAATGCCGGCCCGCTGACGACGGTTTGCAGGAACACCGTCGAATCGCGCCCATAGGGGAGAACATATGAAGCGTACACTTTTCGTCACAGGCCTCGTGGCCTTCGGAGTGACTGCCGCCATCGCCCAGAGCAATGTCGTCGAGCAGCGCCAGAACCTCATGAAGGAGATGGCCGCGCAGACGCGGCCTGTCGGCGCCATGATGCGGGGTCAGGAGCCTTTCGATCTCGCGAAAGTCCAGGCCGGGTTGAAGGTCTTTGCGGAAAACCCCAAGACGTTCGTAACCCTCTTTCCCGAGAACTCGAAGGACGCGCCCAAGACGGAAGCCCTGCCGACGATCTGGGAGAACAAGGCCAAGTTCGAGTCGATCGGCAACAAGATGAGCCAGGACGCCCAGACCGCCATGGCCAACATCAAGGACGAGGCCTCGTTCAAGGCGGAAATGCCGAAGGTGCTTCAGAATTGCGGAACCTGCCACAACGAGTTCCGCAAGAAGAGTTCCTGATCTGAGGTTATGAGGAAGGGGCGGCCTTTCGGCCGCCCGTTTCATTTGGAGAACAGCGAATGCGTAAGGCGCTCATCGGGCTGGTTGCCCTGGCGGTTCTCGGCGTGATCGGATTCCTGGCCCTGACATCGCCCTCGGCCTATCGCCTCATCCGCCCGGAGCCCGCCGCTGCTGCCGCTGCTGGCCGCACGCCGAATGTGGAGAACGGCCGCGTTCTGTTCTTCGCCGGAGGCTGCACCTCCTGCCACGCGGTTCCCAATCAGGCCGACAAGCTCCGCCTCGGCGGGGGCTATGCCCTGAAATCCCCGTTCGGCACCTTCCACGTTCCCAACATCTCGCCGCACAAGCAGGACGGCATCGGCTCCTGGACCGCGGCGGATTTCGTCCGCGCCATGCGCGAGGGCGTATCTCCGGACGGGCGCCATTACTACCCGGCCTTCCCCTATGCCAGCTATCAGCGGATGAGCCCGGAGGATCTCGGCGACCTCTTCGCCTTCATGCAGACCCTCCCTGTGGTCGAAGGGAAAGCCCCGGATCATGAATTGCCGTTCCCCTTCAACATCCGCCGCGGCGTCGGCCTCTGGAAGCTGGCCTTCCTGGACGGTCAGGTCTTCCGGCCCGATCCGTCGAAGCCCGCGAGCTGGAACCGGGGCGCCTTCCTGGTGAACGGGCCGGGCCATTGCGCCGAGTGCCATAGCGAGCGCAATTTCGCGGGCGCCATCGTCGAGGATCGCCGCTTTGCCGGCGGCCCGGACCCCGAAGGCGGCAGGGGCACCGTGCCCAACATCACGCCGCATCCGACCGGGATCGGCGGATGGAGCCCAGAGGAAGTGGCGACCGTGCTGAAGACCGGCGAAACGCCCAATTTCGACACCGTCGGCGGCCCGATGGGCGCGGTCGTCGGCAACACGGCTCAACTCCCCGACGCCGACCGTCAGGCCATGGCAGAGTACCTGCTGTCCCTGCCGCCGAGGGTGGGGTTCAAGAAGCCTGAATAGTTAGGGGCGTGCGAGAATAAGCACGCCCTTTCACGTCATCACCGGCCTTGGGCCGGTGATCCCGATGCGGTGAGGCGCGGCGCTTTTCGGACCGGGATGGCCGGGACAAGCCCGGCCATGACATGCAGAGTTCTATAAGGACGCAGGCGCCACTTGAACGACCTCAATCCATCACCGCCGCTTTGAGGATGCAGACCATGGTGGCGCGGCCGGGCGTGGTGCCGACGCAGCGCACGGAATGGGGGCGGTCGCAGCGGTAGCGCAGGCTCTCGCCGGACTTGGCCTGCTGCACGACGCCGCCGACCTCGACCTCGAACTCGCCCTCGAGCACGGACAGGCACTCGACCGAGCCGCGCTGGTGGCTGTCGGAATCGAGCACGCCGCCGGGCTCGGACTGCACGTCGTACCATTGCAGCCATTCGATGGTCTTGAGCCAGCCGATGATGGCGAGGCGCATCTTGCCGTCCTCGGAGACGAGGATCGGGGTATCCGCCTTGGACGACTTGTCGATGAAGGGCTCTTCGTCGCCCGAGGCCAGAACCCGCTCGATCGAGACGTCCAGGGCCTGGCTCAGGCGCCAGATGGTGGCCAGCGTCGGGTTCGTCTCGTTGCGTTCGATCTGGCTGATGATCGATTTCGCGACGCCGGACTGCTCGGCCAGCTCCGACAGGGACAGGTTGTAGGCCTTGCGCAGACGCTGAATGGTCTTGCCCATGTTGCCGGAGAGAACCTGCGCACCCGTTTCCAGGTCCCGGCTCCGTTCTTTGCCCTCGACGCCCATGACTGCCTCTGTTCTGGAAAACGTACGCTCGTTCCTCAAAACGGTTGTGGGGTAATCGACAGGGCGGGTCAAGCGCCGGGGAGGAGTAGGGCCTGCCTTTTCGAGGTCAGACGCCCGGCCTTTGCGGCGTTGCCTGCAATTCCTTGGTCCGCAGGAGGCCGAGGCTGTGCTCGCGCCAGACGATGAACAGGCCGGTGGCGGCGACGATGGTGGCGCCGACCAGAACGGCGACGGTCGGCAGGTCGTCGAACAGGAACCAGCCGAACAGCAGCGCCCAGATCATGGTGGTGTATTCGAAGGGCGCGATCACCGAGGTATCGGCAAAACGGTAGGACTGGGTCACCAGGATCTGGCCGACGCCGCCCAGGATGCCGACGAGGATGAACAGGGCGAGGTCCATGGCATCCGGCATGTGCCAGCCCAGGGGGATGGTGCAGAGCGACAGACCGGCGGCCATGAGGAAGAAGTAGAAGACGATGGCGCCGGTCTTTTCCGTCTCCGTCAGGCGCCTGACCTGGATCATGGCTCCGGCGGAGCAGAAGGCTCCGGCGAAGGCGAACATGGCTCCGATGGTCGGGCCCGCATTCAGTTCTCCGCCAAACGTCCCGAGCTTCAGGTAGGGCGACAGCATGATCAGGACGCCGACGAAGCCGATGCCCACCGCCGTCCACCGATAGGCCCGCACCGTCTCCTTGAGAAGAAGCGCCGCCAGGATCACGGCGATGAGCGGCGAGGCGTAGCCGATGGCGATGGCATCGTGCAGGGGCAGGTAGGAGAGGGCGGCAAAGCCGAGATACATGGCGCTCGTGCCGATGAAGCCGCGCTTGAAATGCCCGGCCACGTTCTTCGTGCGCACCGCGTTGATGAGGTCACCCTGCCATTTCAGCCAGAGCAGCAGCGGCAGCAGCGCGAAGGCGCAGCGGAAGAACACGATCTCTCCGACGGGATAGCGGACGGTGAGCGTCTTGAGGGTCGCCGACATCATCGTGAAGACGACGGCGGATATGACTTTGAGGGAGATCCCCAGAAGAGGTTTCACGGGAAATGGATTTTCACGGGTGGCGTCGCTTTGTGGAACGCAACCAATCACGGACGGGCCGCCCCGTGAACCCCTAATCGGTGCCAAAGCCCCTGCGTCGGACGCATAGGCTCAGGATTGAACCGCCCTCGAACGCTTGATGTGGGAGCGTATGTAGCCGATCGCCGTCAGGACCAGCCAGGCCGATTGGGTCACGAAAGACGCCAGATTGAAGTCGAACAGCAGCGAATAGAGAATCAGCAATGCGCCCAATGCGTTGAGAAGCGCGTAACGATTGTCCTCGACCTTCAGGGTGCCGAGCTGCAGCAGCCCATAGGCGGACAAATAGGCCGCCACCCCAATCAGCCCGACGAGGTCAGGTAGGTTCATCACGATCTCCGCGCGATCCGCTGCGGAGCCTGTAGGGCAAATCTTTTGCTCCTGAAAGCGGGCTTTTGCCTCACCGGCGGAGGGTCGGCTGCGGCCTGCCGTCACAAATCTGCAGGAAAACCGTCATGGGGACGAGACGCGAATCCGGTTTTGGTTTGTTCAGCAAGCCCGTCGGAGGAGCCCATGGCTCAGGAAGCGAATGCTGTGCGCGTAAGGACGTTGTTCCTGTCGGACCTTCACCTCGGCACCAAGGGGTGCCAGGCGGGTGCGCTGCTGGAATTCCTCAAGGTCTACGATGCCGACACGATCTATCTGGTCGGCGACATCGTCGACGGCTGGAAGCTGAAATCGGGCTTTTACTGGCCGCAGGCCCATAACGACGTGGTGCAGAAGCTCCTGCGCAAGGTCCGAAAGGGGGCGCGTCTCATCTACCTTCCGGGCAACCACGACGAGTTCCTGCGCGACTACATCGGCGTCAATCTCGGAGGCATCGAGCTTTCGGACTACGCCCTGCACGAGGCTGCGAACGGCAAGCGCTACCTCGTGATCCATGGCGACCAGTTCGATCTGGTGGTCCGCCACGCCCGCTGGCTCGCGCTTCTCGGCGACGGAGCCTACTCGGCGGCCCTGCTCGTCAACACCTATCTCAACATGGTGCGCCGGCGTCTCGGCCTGACCTATTGGTCGCTCTCGTCCTGGGCCAAGCTGAAGGTCAAGAACGCAGTGAACTACATCAGCCGGTTCGAGGAGCTCCTGGCGGCCGAGGCCCAGCGCCAGGGCGCCGACGGCGTCATCTGCGGCCATATCCACCACGCGATCATGCACGACCAGTTCTCCGGCATCGCCTACGTGAACACCGGCGATTGGGTCGAATCCTGCACGGCCGTGGTCGAACATTACGACGGGACCTTCGAGCTGATCCGTTGGGCGGAGGCGAAGCCGGTGGCCGTGGTATCCCCAACCCTCGTCGAGGCTGAGATCAGCGAGAGGGCGGCCTGATGCGTCTTCTGATCGCGACCGACGCGTGGCGCCCGCAGGTCAATGGAGTGGTGCGCTCCCTCGAGCATATGGCGGACGAGGCGCCGCATTTCGGGGCCGAAGTGACGTTCCTGACGCCCGAACGCTTCCGCTCCCTGCCCATGCCGACCTATCCGGAAATCCGCCTGTCCCTGGTGTGGCAATCCTCCGTCGCCCGTCATCTCGAGGTGATGAGGCCCACCCATATTCACATTGCGACCGAGGGTCCGATCGGGCTCGCGACGCGCCTCGCCTGCGCCCGCGAGGGGCGGGCCTTCACGACGAGCTATCACACCCGCTTCCCCGAATATGTCGCGGCCCGCACGAGGATTCCCGAAGCCTGGTCCTACAGGGCCCTCAAGCGGTTCCATCGGGCCGCGCGCGCCATGATGGTCAGCACCCCCTCCCTCGAGCGGGAACTGACCGGACGGGGCTTTCAGAACATCATGCGCTGGACCCGGGGCGTGGATACGAGCCTGTTCCGGCCGAGGCGCGAGCGGGTGCTGGACGCTGCATCGCCGGTCTTCCTCTATGTCGGGCGGGTGGCGGTGGAGAAGAACCTCGAGGCCTTCCTGAGCCTCGACCTGCCCGGCCCGAAGGTGATCGTCGGGGACGGGCCGTCCCGCGATGATCTGGAGCGGAGATACCCGGAGGTCCGCTTCCTCGGCGCCCTATCGGGCGAGGACCTGGCGCGGGTCTATGCGTCGGCCGATGTGTTCGTGTTCCCGAGCCTCACCGATACCTTCGGCATCGTCCTTCTGGAAGCTCTTGCCTCCGGCCTGCCAATCGCCGCCTTCCCGGTCACCGGCCCGCTCGACGTGATCGGCGCCTCGGGCTGCGGCATCCTGGATCGGGACCTAAGGCAGGCCGCTCTCGCAGCGCTCGCGCTTCCGAAGGACAAATGCCGCGCCTACGGCGAGACCTTCACCTGGCACGAGAGCGCGCGGCAGTTCTTCTCGAACATCGAGAAGGCCCACGCGGAGGCATAGGTCGCTTACATCAGGAAAGCGGGGTGCGGATGGAGATGCCGGGCCTTCTCACCCTCGAAAGGGCTTGGTTCCGACGCATTCTCTGCCTGTCCGGCCTTCGCATCGCAGAGCGCGATCATCTCCCGGACGTGCCGTTCCAGGTATTGGAAGGTCAGTACCATATGCCTGATCCTTTGCTCCGCGGCCGCCTGAAGTTCGGCCTCCGACGGAGCGTTTGAGGGATCATTGCCGTCGATCATGGGGAAGGAGCGTATGGCTTCCCTGGTCTGTCGGATGGCGACGGCCATCTCCTCGAGATCGGATCGAAGCCGCGCGACGGCCTTCTCATCGACCACCGGCTCCTTGAGCCGTTCCACGGCCTCGAGGATCGTCTGCGTGTCCGCATGGCGGTTGCGCCTTGCATATTCCTTCAGGAACCAGCGGCCGCGGGCTGTCTCCATGACGGCTGTCTCGATGGCGTCGAAATCCAGGTCGCCGAACGTGACGTCGGTCTCTTCATCGGGCATGGTAACGACATCCATCTCTGCCGGGCTTGATTCCCGTCTCCAACAGATGTGTGCAAAGCGCGGGCAAGCTCAACCCCTGCAAGGCTTTCAAGGGGAGTCGTGCACCGCGTTCTTGCTCTTTTTAACCTCCTATGTGACGCCAGAAGACCCGTTCCCGATGCATCCGCATAAAGCTCTCGAACTCCGTCTGGGTGCATTGCAGGCCGCCAGCTTCACCAGCCACGGGATCTACCTGCCCTTCTTCCCTCTGTGGCTGCAGAGCAAGTCCCTGTCGCCGACGCTCATCGGGCTCGTGGTCGCCATCCCGATCATCGTGCGAATCCTGGCGACCGCGCCGCTCCTGAGCCTCGCCGACCGGTCGGTCGGTGCGCGGCGGCTTCTGCTTGCGAGCCATTTCGGCCAGCTCATCGGCTTTCCCCTGTTCCTGCTGGCGGACGGCAGCATCGCGATCGTCGTCCTTGTCGCACTCGTGGCCGTGGCGCAATCCTGCATCATCCCGGGCAACGATCTCGTTTCGACCAATGCGGTCCAGCGGCATCCCGGCCTGAACTATGGCCGGATCCGGGGCGCCGGGTCGGTGGCGTTCTTCATCACCAATATCGTCGGCGGCTATCTCGTCGGAGCCTTCGGGCCGAATGTCGTGATCGTGGCTCTGACCCTCATCCCGATCCTCGGGATCGGCGCGACGCTGATCGCCGTTTCTGCCGGCGCTCCCGAGCCCCTGAGCCAGGAACCCGGCCCGACGGAGAGCGAATCCCCGAAACTACCGCAGGTCCTCTGGCTTGTGCTGATCGCAGGAGCGTTGACGCAAGGGAGCCACGGCGCGCTCAACGCCTTCGGCAGCATCTATTGGCGCTCCATCGGCTTCTCGGACGCGGTCATCGGCTATTTCTGGGCCGCCGGCGTGATCGCCGAAATCCTAGTCTTCATCTATCTCGGCCGGCATGTGGGCCGCAGCTCGGGCGTCGGCTTGGTCCTGATCGGGTCCGCCGCGGCCGTGATCCGCTTCACGATCATGTCGCTGCAGCCGGGCACCGAGCTCATGTTCGTGCTCCAGGCGATGCACAGCCTGTCCTTCGCCGCCACCCATATCGGCACCATGGCGGCCCTCGCGGCACTTGCGCCCATGAAGGCTCGGGGGCGAGCGCAGGGCATCTACGGCTCTCTAGCCGCACTCACCACGGCAGCCTCCACGATCGTCAGCGGCATGATATACAGCGAGGCGGGGGCAGGGGTCTTCGCCGCGATGGCGCCCTTGGGCGCCATCGGATTTGTGCTGATGCTCGTGGTCGTCCGGCTTCAGAAGGATCAGCCCCAGAGAGCTGGCTCCGGCGGATAGACGATGCTGCCATCGTAGCGCAGGCCAGGCTCCCTGTCCCTGGCGAGCAGGAGGGGGCCGTCGAGATCGACGAAGCGGGCGCGGGGTGCGAGCACCAGGGCCGGCGCCATCGCCAGCGAGGTTCCCACCATGCAGCCGATCATGAGGGAGAAACCCTTTGCCTCCGCCGCATCGGCCAAGGCCAGCGCTTCCGTCAGTCCGCCGGTCTTGTCGAGCTTGATGTTGACCACGTCATAGAGGCCGACCAGACGGTCGAGGTTAGCCCGGTCGTGCACGCTCTCGTCGGCCAGGATCGGAACGGGCCGCTCGATGCGGCCGAGATAGGAATCGCCTTGAGCGGGCAGGGGCTGCTCCACGAGCGCGTAGCCCTCCTCGGCGCAGGCCGCGAGATGAGCCTCGATATTCGCCTCGGTCCAGCCCTCGTTGGCATCCGCGATCAGCGTCGCCTGAGGCGCGGCGCGGCGGACCGCCCTGATGCGCTCGATATCGCCGTCCGGTGCGCCGAACTTCACCTTCAGGATCGGCCGCTCGGCCGCCTTTGCCGTGGCTTCCGCCATGCCCTCCGGGGTGTCGAGGCTGATCGTGTAGGCGGTGGTGGCCGGCGGCCAGCGGGTCAGGCCCGCCGTGATATGGGCCCGGATGCCGGAGCGCTTGGCGTCGAGATCCCACAGGGCGCAGTCCACTGCATTGCGGGCAGCTCCCGGCGGCATCAGGCCCTGGAGTGCCTCGCGGGTTAGCCCGGTCTCGATTTTGGGCCGGACGGCTTCGATGGCGGCTGCGACCCCCTCGACCGTCTCGCCGTAGCGGGCATAAGGCACGCATTCCCCGTGGCCGATGGCGCCGGCTTCCTCGATCGTGGCTTTGACGACCACGGCCTCCGTCCGGGAGCCGCGGGCGATGGTGAACTTTCCGGCGATGGGGAAACGGTCGATGGAGATTGTGAGCTTGGGCATTCTCTCGGATTCTCGTTAACTACGGCTCGACTTGTGGCGCAGCGACACGCTATCACCAAACGGAATCAGTGCCGAAGGGATGATCGTGGCGCAGAGCACTTTGGCTCACGAGCCGCAAGCGACAATCGAGCGAGCCGAGGGGCAGACGACGGTTCGTCTGTCCGGCCCTTGGACGGCGCCCCATGCCGAACGGGTCGAGGCCGTTGCCGAGGCGATCGCCTCGGAGGTCGAGACTTATCCCCTGATTTTCGATCTGGGCGGCATCGAGCGGCTCGATACCCTCGGCGCCTGGACCCTCAACCGGACACGGCATGAGTTGTCGGCCAAAGGCAAGGCGGACATCGCCAACGCCTCGCCTGAGCAGGCCACCCTCATGGAAGAGACGGCCTATCGGGAATTTCAGGGCGATCAGAGACCCCGGCATTCCCGCCTGGTCGATTTCTTCGTCGATGTGGGCAGAACGGTCGTTGACGCGGGCAAGGATCTCGTCGGCGGCGTCGGCTTCCTGGGAGAGCTCGTCTCCGCACTGGTGCGGGTCATCGTCCATCCTGGCCGCTTCCGCGGTACGGCCGTGATCAACCAGCTGGAGCAGATCGCCTACCGGGGCGTGCCCATCATCGTGCTGATCTCGTTCCTGGTCGGCTGTATTGTCTCGCAGCAGGGCATCTTCCAGCTGATCAAGTTCGGGGCGACGCCCTTCGTCATCGACCTGATCGGCATCCTCGTGTTGCGCGAATTGGGCGTCCTGCTCACATCCATCATGGTTGCGGGCCGTTCCGGTTCGGCCTTCACGGCTGAGATCGGCTCCATGAAGATGCGGGAGGAGATCGACGCCCTGCGGGTCATGGGCCTTGATCCCATCGAGGTGCTCATCGTTCCGCGCATCATGGCGCTGGTGATCGGCCTGCCGCTGCTCACCTTCATCTCCTCCATCGCAGCCCTCGTGGGCGGCGGCCTGACGACTTGGATCTACGGCGACATCAGCCCCGACATCTTCCTGACTCGCCTCAGGGCCGCCGTCAGCCTGAACACCTTCCTGGTCGGCATGATCAAGGCGCCCTTCATGGCGCTGGTCATCGGCATCATCGCGACCCTCGAAGGGCTCGCCGTCGAGGGGTCCGCCGAGTCCCTCGGCCGCCACGTGACGTCCTCGGTCGTAAAGGCGATCTTCATGGTCATCGTGCTCGATGGCCTCTTCGCCATGTTCTTCGCAGCGATTAATTACTGAGATGATGCTCGAACGGCGCCACACCGACCCGACGAAGGACCGCGACGTGATCATCCGCGTGCGCGGGGTCGAGGTCGGATTCGGCGAGAGGACGATCCTGAAGGGTCTCGATCTCGACGTCTACCGCGGCGAGATCTTAGGTTTCGTCGGTGGTTCCGGCCAGGGCAAGTCGGTGCTGACACGCGCCATCCTCGGGCTCGTGCCCAAGCGGGCGGGCACCATCGAGGTGCTGGGTCAGAACCTGGACGATCTGTCCGTCGAACAGCGCCGGCAGCTCGAGCGGCACTGGGGCGTGCTGTTCCAGCAGGGGGCATTGTTCTCGGCCCTGACGGTCAAGCAGAACATCCAGGTTCCGATGCGGGAATATCTGAATCTCTCGGATCGCCTGCTCGACGAGATCGCCATGCTCAAGATCGAGATGGTGGGGCTCAATCCGGACGCTGCGGACAAGCTTCCCTCCGAGCTTTCGGGCGGCATGATCAAGCGTGCGGCTCTGGCGCGGGCGCTCGCTCTCGACCCGGATATTGTTTTCCTCGACGAGCCGACTTCAGGCCTCGACCCCATCGGCGCCGGGGAGTTCGACGACCTTATTGCGACGTTACAGCGGACTTTAGGCCTGACCGTATTCATGGTAACCCATGACCTCGACAGCTTGTATTCGGTCTGCGACCGGATCGCGGCTTTGGGCGAGGGAAAAATTCTCGCGGAAGGTCCCATCGAGACGATGCTCGAATCGGATCATCCGTGGCTCCGCTCTTACTTTCATGGGAAACGGGCACGCGCGGTCATGGCCGGCGGCGCGTAAGGGTAGCGATGGAAACGCGTGCAAACTACGCCTTGATCGGCCTCTTCACCCTGGCGGTGATCGCGGCGGCCTTCGGCTTCGTATACTGGTTCTCCGGTGGCGAGCGCGGTCAGGCGCGCCAGAGCATCCGCATCGTGTTCTCGGGCTCGGTCTCGGGCCTCTCCCAGGGCTCGAGCGTGTCCTTCAACGGCCTGCGCGTCGGCGACGTCACCGATATCAGCCTGCTGCCGGAAGACCCGCGCCGGGTCGTCGCCATCGTCCAGGTCGACAGCCGCACCCCGATCCGGGCCGATACCCGGGCCCGTCTGGAATACCAGGGCCTGACGGGCGTCGCGAATATCGGCCTCTCGGGCGGCGAGCCCAGCGCGCCGCCCCTGGCCGCGGGACCTGGCCAGCCCATGCCGACGATCTTCGCCGATCGCTCCGATTTCCAGGACCTGATCGAGACAGCCCGCAACATCGCGCGGCGGGCCGACGACGTCCTCGAGCGGGTGGGTCGCGTCGTGTCGGACAACGAGGGCGCCATCAGCCGGACGATCCAGAACGTGGAGCGCTTCTCGCAGGCTCTCGGCGAGAATTCGGAAGGCATCGACCGCTTCCTTGCCCAGATCGGCCAGGCGGCCGAGAAGGTAGGCCCTCTGGCCGAGAAGCTCGAGACCCTGGCGACCAACGTCGACACGATCGTGCGCGCCGTCGATCCGCAGCGCGTCACGCGCATCGTCGAGAATGTCGAGGGCTTCACGCAGTCCCTGGAGCAGAATCGCCAGGCCGTCACCAACACCCTGCGCAATGCCGAAAGCCTCGTCGCGCGCCTCAACGAGTCGGCGCCGAAGCTGGATAGCGCATTGGGCGATCTCTCGAATATCGCCAAGGCCATCGATCCGGCGAAGGTCGGCCGCACCGTCGACAAGTTCGAGGAGGTGGCGAGCGCCATCGACGGTCAGCGCGTGTCCCGGATCGTCGAGAACACGGACAATTTCACCCAGGCGCTGGGCCAGAACCGCGAGGTCATCAACAATGCCCTGCGCGATGCCGCGAGCCTGATCGCGACCCTCAATCAGACCGCGCCGAAGCTCGACAGCGCCGTGGCCGAGATCGACGAACTCGCCAAGGCCATCGATCCGGCCAAGATCGGACGGACGGTCGACAGTTTCGATACCTTCAGCCAGACCCTGAGCCAACGGAGTCCGGATATCGACAAGGCGATCCAGGAGGCGCGCTCGATCACGGAGAAGCTCAACAAGTCCGCCGACCGCATCGACAGCGTCCTGATCGGGGCGGAGAAGTTCCTCGGCTCGGCCTCGGGCGAGTCGGGCAAGGGGGCCTTCGACGAGATCCGCGCCGCCGCAATCTCCGTGCGCGAGCTTGCCGACGACCTGAACCGGCGCACCGAAGGCATCCAGGGCGTCCTGTCCGGCGTTGGCCGCTTTACGGATTCAGGGCTGCGGGAATATGAGGCTCTGGCGATCGAGGGTCGCAGGACCCTGGGAGACATCAGCCGGGCCGTACGGAGCATCGAGCGTAATCCACAGCAGTTTCTTTTCGGTGGCCGTTCGAACCTCCCCGAGTATAGTGGACGCCGTTAAGTAACCAGTATGCGTGGATCCTCCGTGTTGCTCCCTCAAACCGACCGAGCCTTCCCGCTCCGGCGTTTCGCGCCGGTGCTGGTTCTGGCTGCCTTGACTGGCGCCTGCTCGTCGGGGCCTGCGCCGGCGACCTACGATCTCTCGGCGCCTTCATCCCGCATCCGCGGCGCGGCCGGCGTTCAGGTGCTCGTGAACGAGCCTGCTGCCCTGCAGCAGCTCGCGACCCAGCAGATTCTGGTGAAGGATTCGAGCGGCTCGGTTTCGTTCATCGGAGGAGGGCAGTGGGCCGACAACCTGCCTCGCCTGATCCAGACGCGCCTGATCAACACCTTCGAGAATTCCTCTCAGCTGCGAGGCGTCTCGCGTCCGAGCAGCGGGGCGGTGGCCGATGTCCAGCTGATCTCCGAGCTGCGCCGGTTCGAGATCGCGACACCCGACAATGCGGCCGTGGCCGAGATTTCCGTGAAGATCGTCAGCGACCGTGACGGGCGCATCGTGAATGGCCGCATCTTCCGCGCCGCCGTGCCGGCGAGCGCCGTCGATGCCCCGAACGCCGCCCGCGCCCTCGATGAGGCCCTCTCGGTGGTCATGCTCGACATCGTGCGCTGGGTGAGCGGCAGCCACCTGCCGCGGCGTGAGGATCCGAGCACCGCCATGAGCGAGCCGCGCCCGCCGGCTTGAGGCCGATTCAGGCTAACCGAGTCATGAACACGCTCTTCGTCATCACCGGCCTCGTGCCGGTGATCTCGTTCCTATGATGCGCAGCGTTTCTCCGATCGGGATGGCCGGCACAAGGCCGGCCATGACGTGGTGTGTGTCATCTCCGGCGGCCTTAGGGCCGGGAAGGGGATCCACTCACGCACGCTGTCGTTATGGATTCCCTTCCCCTCCGCTGCGCGTCCTCCCGGGAATGACGCTTTCCGACGTGCTTTTCACTCTAACAAAAAACGCGGCTCGAAGGCCGCGTTTTTCATACTCCGGTTGAACCCCGATCCGATCAGTCGAACCGGCCGCTCGCGTGAGCCAGCATGGTATAGACCTTGCCGGTTTCCGAGGTGAGGTAGGTCTTCGTCAGCATGGAGTCGCGGTCGTCGCGGGAGACTTCGGCGAGCAGGCGCTCGAACTCCTCGACATAGCGATCCACCGTCTGGCGGAACTCCTCGTCGCGGCGATACTTGCGGCGGATCTCGTCGAAGGTCTGCTGACCCTGAAGGGTATAGAGGCGCCGGGTGAACACGTTGCTCTCGCCACGGCGATAGCGGTCCCAGAGCTCCAGCGCGGCGTCATGATCGATCATGCGCGCGATGTCGACGGAGATCGAATCGAGTGACTCGAGGCTGTTGGTCTTGGTGCGGTCAGGCCGGCCGGCGGGGCGGGCTGGCTCCGCCGTTTCCTCGCGCGAGGCCCGGTTCAGCAGATCCGACAGCCAGCCGCCACGGGCACCGGCCTCGCGGGCAGGCGCTTCCTCCCGGCGGGGAGCTGGCCGCTCGGCAGCCGGCGCTGCCTGTCGTGCAGGTGCCGGGGCCGGGGCGGGTACGGGGACCGGAGCAGGAGCAGGCTTCGGCTCCGCTTGGCGGGCAACCGTCGGAGCGGGGGCGGGAGCCGGATTCTGCGCGATGCGCTGTTCGACGGCGGCGGCGACGGCCGCCATGGTGGCCGCGACCGGCGTCTCGTTCACCGCAGCCTTGCGGGGTGGGGCGGCCGGAGCCGCATCGACCATGCGGTTCGAGCGGGACACCAGAGCGGAGAGCTCGTTGAGGGCCTTGATCTGATCGGCGACGACGCGGCGCATGTTGGCCGTGGTCTCCTGGGTCTCCTGCGGCAGCTCGACGACACCGCGGCGCAGTTCGGCGCGGGTGGCTTCCAGCTCGCGCTGGATCTGGCCGGTCATGCCGCGCAGCTCGCCCATCGTGTCGCGGAACTTTGCCGACGCACTGCCGAGAGCCTCGGTCATCTCCGCTGCTGCCTTCTCGTAGCCGGTGCGCAGGGCAGCTGCCGTCTTCTCGCTTTCCTCACCGGTGGTGGTGCGGATGCGCTCGAACTGCTCGCCGATAGCGCTGGTGGTCGTCTCGGCCGCGGCGGAGAGAATGGAGCCGATCTGGCTCGCCTTGGCCTCCACGTTCTGGAGGGAGTTCTCCAGAAGGGACGTGAAGGAGCGGGTGACGGATTCCAGATCCTGCGAGCGGTCGTTGATACGGCCGAGAAGCGCATCCAGAGCCTGCTGACGGCCGGCGAGCGCCTCGTTCATGCGCGTTTCGACGCGCTCGAGAGCGGCAGTGGCCTCGACAAGCGTGCGCATCTGCTCGCCGGTCGTGTCGGTGAGCGCGCGGCCGCGCTCCTCGAGGCTCTGGGTGAGTTCCAATGCTTGCTGGATGGCGCCGGTCGAGGCGCTGCGCAGGGCATCGACCTGATCGGCCACCTGGTCGGAGGCGCGGCCCGTCTGTGTGGCGATCTCCGAGAGGAGCGTTTCGATATGGGTGACGCGTCCGGCCAGCCCGTCCTCGACCGCGCCGAGATTGGTGCTGGCAGAGGCTGCAACCTGCTGCAGCAGCTGGTTGGCGTCGCTCAGGCGTCCGAGCACGTCGGTGAGTTCACCGCGCAGGCGGTCGTTGGCGCCCGTGAGCGCTTCGACCGTCCGCTCGGTGCCCTCGTCAACAGCGGTGCGCACGGCCTGCGTCGACTGCAGATAGGCAGCGGTCAGTTCCATCGCGCGCTGCTGGAGCGTAGACAGCATCGTGCCGCTGCGATCCTGCAGGCTGCCGATGACCGCATTGCTGCGCTCTTCCAGGTCGCGCAGGGTGGTCTCGCTGATCGCCGCGACCTCGCGCCCGATCGTCTCGCTGCGGGTGCCGAGGTGTTCGATGAGCGACGCACCTTCCGTGTCGAAGATCGAGCGGATCTCGCCGATGCGGCTCGTGAGCGAGCCGAGAACCGTCTGGCCGCGCTCGTCGATGGTCTCGGCAACGCCGCTGAGGCGGTTGACGACCCGGTCCTCGAGCATCGTGACACTGTGGTCGAAGGCTGTGGCAATCTCTTCCGCACGGGTGCCGAGCGTCTGGTTGATCTCGAACGCACGGGCGCCGAGGCTTTCCGAGATCTCGTCCGCGCGGGTGCCCAGCAGATCGTTGATCGAGGTGATGCGGCCGTCGAGCGACTGGCCGATCTGCTCGGCCTTCGAGGCGAGGGTGTCGGCGATGGTGTTGGTCCTGGCCGCAATCGCCTGGCTGATCTCATCCACGCGGGCCTGGAGCGAGGTCGCCACATCGCGTCCGCCTTCGGCCATGACCCGGGCCATCTCGCCGGTGCGCACCACGAGGGCTTCGTTGAGGGCTGTCGACCGGGCGGCAAGAACGCTGTCGACGCGCTCGACGATGGTGTCGAAATTGACCGTGATCTCCGATGTGCGGCGGGAGGCATGCTCTTCGAGCGCGGTGAGCTGCGTCTCGATGGCAGTCGCCGCGTCGCGGGCCCGCTCGGTGAAGGATTCGGCGACGGTGCGGCCCTGCACGGTGATCAGGCGGTTCATCTCCTCGAGGCTGCCGGTGATCGTCTCGGTCATGCTGCCCACGTCGCGGGAGATGCGGTCGGCGACCTCGCTGCCGCGGCTGGTGACGTCCTCCAGGGTAGCGAGGCGGGCGCCGAGGGTTTCCTCCATCTCGCGGGTGCGGCTGTCGACCGTTGTCGACAATGTCTCGGCCGTGCGGTTGAGCGCCTCGTTCACGCGCGAGCCCTGGGTCGCGATCGCGAGCACGATATCCTTGGCGACGCTGGCAAGACGCGTCTGTGCATCGTCGGTGTGACGGGAGAGGGTGTCCGAAAATTCCTGGCCGCGGGTTTCGAAGGCGCTGCGGAAATCCGTGACATGACCGCCGAGAAGCGACGAGAGCCGCTCGCCGGTCTGGTTGAGGCTGCTCTCCAGCGCCTCGCCCTGGACGGTGACGGATTCGCTGACGCGCTGGCTCGCCGTTTCGAGGCGGGTGGCGAGATCCTCGACACGGGTGCCGATGGACTCGTCGGCCATGCGGACCGCGCCTTCCAGCTGCTCGCGCACTTCGCCGCCGCGCTGGCCGATCTCCCGGGTGACGTCCGCTGCGGTCGCTGCAAGCCGCTCGCGGAATTCGTTGCCGCGCAGAACGATCTCGTCGACGACGCCGTTGCCGGTGGTGGAAAGCTGCTCGCGCAGCGTGGCGCCGCGATTCGACAGCTCGTTGATCAGGGTACCGGCGGTGAGGGCGAATTCCTCGCGCAGGCTGTCGCCGCTCGTGGAGAGTTCCTGGACCAGCGTCGCGCCGGTGGTGGAAAGCGCCTCGCGCATCTCGGTGCCGCGGGACACGATCTCCTCGCTCACGGAGGTGCCGGCCGCCGCGATCTGGTCGCGCATCTCGGCGGTGCGCGCGGAGATGTCGTCGGCGATGACGCCGCCGGTGGCGGCAAGCTTCTCGGTGATCTCGGCGCCGCGCTGGGTGAAGCTGTCCTCCAGGGTGCGGGCCGTCTGTTCGAAGGCCTCGCGGACGTCGTTGCCCTGCTGGGCGAGGGCGTCGATCACGCCGCGGCCGGTTTCGGCCAGGGTGCGCGTGACCTGGCTCGCGCCGTCCTGCAGGTGGCGGGTCAGAAGGTCGCCGGTACGCTCGAAGGCGCCGGTGATGTCCTGCGCCTTGCCCTCGAGGGCGCTCGTGATGGTGGTGCCGACTTCGGAGATGCCGTTCTTGATCTCGTCGCTGGAGCCCGCAAGACGCTCGACCAGCTCGACGCCGCGGCTCGCCATCTCCTCGACGACGCGCTCGCCGGCGCGGCCGAGGGCCTGGGTGATGTGGTCGCCCTGCTTTTCGAGCGAGGCGGTGACCTTGTCGCCGGCGCCGCTGACGGCGGAGACGACGCGCTCGCTGGCGCCGTCGAGATCCTGGATCAGGTTCTGGTGAACGCCTGTGATGGAGCCGCGCACGCGCTCCGCGTTCGAGACGATGGCCTCGCGCTGAGCGACCAGCTCGTCGATTAGCGAGCGGATGCGGATTTCGTTGTCGGAATAGGCGCGCTCCAGGGTCGAGATCTCGCTGCGCACGAGGGTCTCGAGCTCGCCGGCACGGGCGAGCGCCCGCTCGACGCCATCGCCCACGGCCGCGACTTCACGGCGCACCGCCTGCGAGACGGACAGGACCGCATCGGTGGAGAAGTTCTCGGGCTGGGCCAGGCGCACGGCGACCTCGCCGACGGCGCGGGCGACCAGCTTCATCTCCTGCGAGCGGACGGTCAGCATCGCAGCGATATAGAACAGGAAGAGGGGGGCGATGAGACCGACCGCGCCCAGCGCCAGCTGCGACATCGAGAAGGTGGCGAGCAACTGCTCGGGCGTGGTGATGCCCTGCAGGTAGACCAGTGCGCCGACGCCGCCGAGCCAGAGCAGGGAGGCGAGGGTTGCGAGCCAGTAAGCGCGGCGGGACGGGCGGACCTGCAGCGCCTGGAGCATCACGCCCACATTCTGGCGGTCATCGTTGGCGACGGAGTTCCGGTCGGGCGCGACGAAGCCGCGATGCAGATCGTCGAGCCGCGGATCGTGATCATCGGCCTGGGCGGAGAGGGAATCGGAGCCGAGGCCGAAGGGCCCCTTGGTGAAGTCGTGATCGTCGATATCCGGCAGCTTGGGCTCTTCGAACGAAGGTTTGCCCCCGGAGCGCTCGGGCGTATGGATGACGAATGTCTCGTCAAGGTTGAGCGCCTGCTCGACAGCCGAAAGGGCTGCCTCCGCCGGGTCCTTCATCTTCTTGTTCTCGGTCGCCATGATCCGCCCTCGTGACGCAACTGTGATGGTGAGGCCGCCTCATTCCACGAAAAGCAAGGTGAATGCGTGGCCTCAGCCGGTACGGATCGCCCTATGGGTTTTCCGCACGGTAATCTGTCATTTACCAAGCAACTCTAGCGGCCGATCTGAAACAAGGAAACCCGATGTCCCCTGTCATTTATGAACGTCGTTAACGGCTTAGTAACCTGCTCTACCGGGGAAATTGCGGCGAAAAAACGGCAGGCTCTGCGCTCTTCTCTCGTCTTCCGGCGCAGTCTGTCTTAAGTATGCGCGCACAAGCAGAGGTCCGCAATGATCAATATTACGTTCGTCGATGCCGAAGGGACTGCCCGCACCGTCGAGGCGGAGGAGGGTGCGACCGTGATGGAAACCGCCATCCGCAACGGCGTCCCTGGGATCGAGGCCGAGTGCGGCGGCGCCTGCTCCTGCGCCACCTGTCACGTCTATGTCGCAGAGGAATGGGAAGCGGCAACGGGGCAGCCTCAGCCGATGGAGGAGGATATGCTCGACTTCGCCTACGACGTGCGTCCCAACTCGCGGCTGTCGTGCCAGATCCGCGTCCGTCCCGAACTCGACGGGCTCGTCGTCCACACTCCCACCCGCCAAGGATAAAGCTTCCTCGACGTGGTGAAGGAAGCTTATGTTTGTGATGCCGCATTTTTGACGGCGAACCGGTTCCGCTTCGCCTAATAAATGCTCTGTCTGGAGAAAAGCTGATGTTCAAGACGATCCTGGTGCCCGTCGATCTCGGTGAAGTGGACACGGCAAAGCCTGCCATCGACAAGGCGGTGGAAATCGCCAAGACCTCGGGCGGCACCCTGCGCCTGATCTATGTGCGCGCCATCGTGCCCGTGACCTACATGGAATTCATGCCGCCGACCTTCGACGAAGAGCAGCAGGGCGAGGCGGATGCCAAGCTCGCCAAGCTGGCGGCGGGCGTCGGCCTGCCGTCAGACAGGGTTTCTGCGGTGGTCCGTCTCGGCTCCGTCTATGCCGAGGTGCTGGACGAGGCGGAAAAGACCGGGGCGGACCTCGTCGTCATCGGCTCGCACCGGCCGACCATGGCGACATATCTGCTCGGTTCCAACGCCGCGACCATCGTGCGCCACGCCAAGTGCTCGGTGCTGGTGGTGCGGGCTTAAACTATACGCATGTCATGGCCGGGCTTGTCCCGGCCATCCCGATACGGTGACGCGCCGCGCCTCACACAGCCGGGATCACCGGCACAAGGCCGGTGATGACGTGGGTTACAGATCGCTAATCCTCACCCCGCCTTCGGCAGCATCTCCTCCGGCAGCGCCTCGGATCGAAATGGGCGGGGCTTGTTGAGCCGGATCATCGGCTCGATCTGCCACACGCCGACGACCCCTAGGAGCGCCCCGATCAGCGCGACGCCTGTCGCCCCCATCTGCAACGCCTGCCAGATCAGATAGACCATGGTGAGGAGCGAAGCGACGGCGAGTGCCGAGGTCGGAACCCAAAGACCCCAGGGCTTTCCGGCCACGAACCTCGCTTGCGGATTGGCGCGGGCGATAGTGTCGCACAGGGCCTGAACGAAGGCGCGATATTCCTGCGTCAGCTCCTGGGCCTCGACGAGGCTCTTCCAATTGAGCGAGTTGAAGGCGAAGGACTTGCCGTCCTTCATGATCACCTTCGTCCGGAACGACTTTTGCGCCAGCCGACCAGGCTCATACGTCATGCGCACCGTATCCACGGCTCCAAGCTGGACCTCATGCACCTTGCGGCCGGAATCGACGGTGAGCTTGCCGCCCTTGATGACGAATGAGATCGGCCCGCCGAAGGGCTTGGGGCTGTGGGTATAGGTCTGTGCCATGGGGGCTTCTTATCCCGGCACCCTTCGCTCGGCAAACCGGTTCACGCTCTAACGCACCAGTTCGCGCATCGCGTGGTCGATGCCCTCGAGATTGAGCGGATACATGCGCTCCCCGAACGCTTGCCGGATCAGGGTGACGGATTGGGTGTAGCCCCAATGCGGCTGCGGCACGGGATTCAGCCACACCGCCCTGGGAAAATGATCGAGGATCCGCCGGAGCCAAGTCTGGCCGGGTTCCTCGTTCCAGTGCTCCACCGACCCGCCGGGATGGGTGACTTCGTAGGGGCTCATGGACGCATCGCCCACGAAGACCACGCGATAATCCGACGGATAGGTCCGGATCACGTCGAAGGTTGGGATGACTTGATCGAAGCGGCGGCGGTTTTCCTTCCACAGATTCTCGTAGACGCAGTTGTGGAAGTAGAAATGCTCGAAATGCTTGAACTCGAGCCGTGCCGCTGAAAAAAGCTCCTCGGCGATCTCGATGTGCCAGTCCATGGAGCCGCCGACGTCGAGGAAGAGCAGAACCTTCACCGCGTTGCGGCGCTCGGGCCGCAGGCGCACGTCGAGATAGCCCTTGTGCGCGGTCTCGTGGATCGTCTCGTCGAGATCGAGCTCCTCCGCCGAGCCGGTGCGGGCGAAGCGGCGCAGGCGCCGCAGCGCGATGCGCATGTTGCGCACGCCGAGCTCGACGCTGTCGTCGAAATCCTTGAACTCGCGCTTGTCCCACACCTTCACCGCGCGGAAGTTGCGGTTCTTGTCCTGGCCGATGCGGACGCCTTCCGGGTTGTAGCCATAGGCGCCGTAGGGCGAGGTGCCGGCAGTGCCGATCCATTTGTTGCCGCCCTGGTGACGGCCCTTCTGCTCCTTGAGACGCTCCTTCAGATTCTCCCAGAGCTTCTCCCAGCCCATGGCCTCGATCTGCTTCTTCTCCTCGTCGGTGAGATAGCGCTCGGCGAGCTTGCGCAGCCATTCTTCGGGGATGCCGGTCTCATCGACCGCGTGGCCCATGCTTTCGATGCCCTTGAACACATGGGCGAAGACCTGGTCGAACTTGTCGAAATGGCGCTCGTCCTTCACCAGGCAGGTGCGGGAGAGATAGTAGAATTCCTCGACGCTCTTGTCGGCCAGATCCCGGTCGAGCGCCTCCAGCAGGGACAGATACTCCCGGAAGGAGACCGGCACCTTGGCCGCGCGCAGCTCTGTGAAGAAGGTGAGGAACATTGCGTCAGAACATAGGACCCAAAAGTGGAATCCACTTTTGGGATTGATCCGATGTTCAATCCCCTAAGCGGCGCATCGTTCTACGCGGAAAACCGGGTCCACTTTTCCGCACGATGCGCCATTGTCTGGTAACCGGCGAGAAGGTCAATAGGCGAAGGGTCAGCTATCGACCTGGGTCGCCTGTCCCGCCACGACCGCGGGAGCCGGCTTGCCGACACGCCGGCGCGCCTGGAACACGACCCGATCCGGATCGCGCTTCGGGTTCTTCTTCCTCAGGATTTCCCTGAACTCGTCGCGGCGCTCGTGGATCGATGCGATCACGAGGCCCATCGGCACGCCGATATCGCTGAGGACCGCTTCGCTCAGCTGGAGGGACGCCTCGATGGTTTCCGGCACCGCATCGTCCACGCCGAGCTCGTAGAGCTGGGTGGCATGGCGTGCGTCGCGGGCGCGGGCCACGATGGTGATCTCGGTGCATTCCTGCCGTGCTGCAGTCACGACCGCCTCGATGGAGGAGAGGGTGTCGAGGGTGATGACGAGCGCGAGCGCCCGGTCGATGCCGCAGGCGCGCAGGAATTCAGGGTAGGATCCGTCGCCGTAGAAGACCGGCTTTCCGGCCTTCCGCTCCGCCGCGACGCGGGCGGGGTCGAGGTCGATGGCGAGGTAGGGTACCTTGTGGCGCTCCAACATGTCGCCGACGAGCTGCCCGACCCGGCCATAACCCGCGATAATGACGCGGCCGACCTCGTCGGTGGGCGGAGAGACGGTCACGACGGGGTCGAGCGGCCGGCGCACTTCGAGCTTGCGGCTCAGGCGCTGGCCGAGGCGTGCCAGGAGCGGGATGGCGACCATCGTCAGGGTCGTGACGAGAAGGAGGTTCTGGCCGATCCCGCCCGGCACGAGGCCCGCGATGATCGCCGCGCCCAGGATCACGAGACCGAACTCGCCGCCGGGGCCGAGGAGCAGCCCGGTCTCGGCCGATTCCGCAGTCGTGAGTCCGTAAGGGCGCCCGATCGTGACGATGGTAAGGCCCTTGATGATGATGACCGTCGCGGCGAGCGACAGGATCAAGAGCGGCGCTTCGAGGAAGCGGAACAGATCGAGGCTCATGCCGACCGAGACGAAGAAGACGCCCAGCAGCAGCCCCTTGAAGGGCTGGATCGTGACGTCGATGGCGCGGCGGTATTCCGTCTCGGACAGAAGGATGCCGGCGATGAAGGCGCCGAGAGCCATCGACAGGCCGCTGACGGCGGCGATCACGCTGGTCACCAGCACCACGAGCAGGCAGGCCGCCATGAAGAGTTCCGGACTCTTCGTCGCCGAGACGAGCTGGAAGAAGGGCCTCAGGATGAGGCGGCCGAGGCCGATGATCAGCACCAGCGCGATACCGGCCTGCACCAACAGCACGGCGAAGGACGAGATCGTCACCTCGGGCTTGCTCGTATCGAGCACGGCGATCGCGAAGAGGATCGGCGCAACGAGCAGGTCCTGGAACAGCAATGCCGAGAAGCTGGCGCGTCCGGCCGCGGTGTTGAGCCGCTTCTGCTCCGCCAGCACAGGGATCACGATGGCGGTGGACGAAAGCGCCAGGGCCAGACCGACGATGGTCGCCGCCGTGACCGTCTCGACGGTTCTCAAGGCGTAGAGGGCAAGACCCAGGATGAAGGCCCCCAGAATCACCTGCAGTGAGCCGAACCCGAAGACGAGGCGCCTCAGGGTGCGCAGGCGTTGCCAGGACAATTCGATGCCGATGGTGAACAGCAGGAAGACTACGCCGAATTCGGCAAGGCGCGAGGTCCCCTCCGGATTGGTGAAGGTGATCCAGTTGATCCAAGGGTAGGCCGGAACCAGGCGCCCAAGTCCATAGGGTCCCAGCAACGCGCCTGCCGCCAGAAACCCCAGAACCGGGCTGATCCTGAGCCGGTGAAACAGGGGGACGACGATGCCTGCCGTTGCCAGAAAAAGAATGGGTTCCTGATAGGACTGCAGGTCTATCGCAGCGGCCATTGCTTCCTTCCGGTTGAAGTCATTGTGGTTCTACGGGCAAGCGGTGCGCAAGGGGTTAATACCGCGCGGGCCGGAATGACGGGCGCGACATGAATGCATGGCGGGAGCGCTCGATGTTTCCATCGTCATGGCCGGGCTTGTCCCGGCTATCCACGTCTTAAGGCGGCGAGGACGTGGGTCCCCGGAACAAGTCCGGGGATGACGGAGCGTAAAATGAGGCCTGTCACCCCAACGTCGCCAGCGCCTGGGCCAAATCGGCCACAAGATCGTCCGGGTGCTCGATGCCGATGGAGACGCGGATGGTGGCATCCGAGACGCCGAGGCGGTCGCGGGTTGCTTTCGGCACGCCGGAATGGGTGGTGGAGGCGGGATGCGAGATCAGCGACTCGGTGCCGCCCAAGCTCACCGCGAGCTTGAACACCTGCAGCGCATTGAGCACCCGGAAGGCTTCCGCCTCGCCGCCCTTCACATCGAAGGAGAATGTGGAGCCTGGAGCGCTGCTCTGGGATTCGTAGACCTCCTTCGCCCGCGAACCTTCAGGCAGGTAGGCGAGGTGATGGACCTTCGCCACGCTCGGGTGCTCGTGCAGGAAGGCTGCCACGATCTCCGCATTGCGGTTCGCCGCGCTCATGCGGAGCGCCAGTGTCTCGAGCGAGCGGCCGATCATCCAGCAGGAATGGGGATCGAGCTGCGTGCCGATGGCCGAGCGCAGGAGACGCACGGTCTTCATCAGTTCCTTGGAGCCCAAAGCCGCACCGGCGATCAGGTCCGAATGGCCGCCGACATATTTCGTCAGCGAGTAGATCGAGATGTCGGCACCGTCCTTGAGCGGCTTCTGGAAGAGGGGGCCGAGCAGGGTGTTGTCGCAGGCGACCACCGGACGATGGCCCTGGGCGGCGCCGATCTCATCCGCGACGGTCTTGATCAGGGCGATGTCCACGAGGGTGTTGAGCGGGTTCGAGGGCGTCTCGATCATGATCACCGAGACGCGGCCCTTGGCCATCGCCTCCTTCGCCGCGGCCCGGATGCCGGCCGCATCGACACCGTCGCCGAAGCCGACGGCTCCGATGTTCATGTTGGCGAGTGTCTTGGCGATCAGGGTCTCGGTGCCGCCATAGAGCGGCTGCGAGTGCAGGATCGCGTCACCGGGTCTTGCAAAGGCCAGGATCGTCGTCGCGATGGCCGACATGCCGGAGGAGAACAGGAGGCCTGCCTCGGCTTCCTCGAAGATGGCGAGCCGGTCCTCGACGATCTCGGAATTGGGGTGATTGAAGCGGGAATAGACGAGGCCCGCGGCCTCTCCCTTTGGCGGCTCGCGCCGTCCCGCGACATAGTCGAAGAATTCCTTGCCGTGCTCGGCGCTGGTGAACACGAAGGTCGAGGTCAGGAAGACCGGGGGCTTCACAGCACCTTCCGACAGGGTCGGATCGTAGCCGTAGCCCAGCATCAGGGTTTCGGGCTTCAGCTTGTGATTGCCGATTCGGTCCTTGTGATAGCGGTTATGAGCCATAGGTGATGTTCCTCCCGTTTGTTTGTGATGGGCTTACCTTATGAGGGCGATTGCCGAAAGGTGGGGTCACGACATAGGGTCTGGATTGTTGGAAGGAAGGGTGGGAATGGTGCGCTTTGCCGGGACTGAGACCTATGTGGCCACCGAGGACCTGACGGTCGCCGTCAATGCCGCCATCACCCTGGAGCGTCCGCTCCTGGTGAAGGGCGAACCGGGCACGGGCAAGTCGGTTCTGGCGGAGGAGATCGCCGGAAGCCTGAACGCGCCGCTGATCACCTGGCACATCAAGTCGACCACCAAGGCCCAGCAGGGGCTCTACGAATACGATGCGGTTTCGCGCCTGCGCGACAGCCAGCTCGGCGACCCGCGCGTGTCCGACATCCGCAACTACATCAAGCGCGGCAAGCTGTGGGAAGCCTTCGCTTCCGAGGTGCGGCCTGTGCTGCTGATCGACGAGATCGACAAGGCGGATATCGAGTTCCCGAACGATCTCCTGCTCGAACTCGACCGCATGGAGTTCTTCGTCTACGAGACCGGCGAAACCGTGAAGGCCGTCCGCCGCCCCATCGTCGTCATCACCTCCAACAACGAGAAGGAGCTGCCGGACGCCTTCCTGCGCCGCTGCTTCTTCCATTACATCAAGTTTCCGGATGCGGAGACCATGGCCCGGATCGTCGAGGTGCATTACCCGGGCATCAAGCACCGTCTCGTCGAGGAGGCGCTCAAAATCTTCTTCGACGTGCGGGAGGTTCCAGGTCTTCGGAAGAAACCATCCACGTCCGAACTGCTCGACTGGCTCAAGCTCCTGCTCTCCGAGGATATCGGCCCCGAGAAATTGCGCGAGCGCGACACCCGCAAGCTGATTCCGCCGCTTCATGGAGCGCTGTTGAAAAACGAGCAGGACGTGAGCCTGTTCGAGAAGCTGGCCTTCATCGCCAGGCGGGAAGGGCGCTGATGCTCCGCCTCCTGCTCCTCCGCCACGCCAAGGCCGCCTGGCCCGGCGGCGTGCTCGATCTCGACCGGCCCCTCGCCAAGCGCGGGCAGGAGGCCTCCCTCGTGATGGGCGATTACCTGAAGAAGGAACGGCTCCTGCCCGACCTCGTCGTCGTCTCGCCGGCGCGGCGGACGCACGAGACCTGGGAGCGAGTGCAGCCGATCATCGGTGAGATCGCGATGCGAACCGACGGGCGGATCTACGAGGCGCCGGTCGGACGCCTCCTTGAGGTTGTGCGCGACGTGGAGCCAGGGATCCGCACGCTCATGTTGATCGGCCACAATCCCGGCTTCGAGGAACTCGCCAAGCTCCTGATCGGCGAGGGCGACATGGATGGGATCCTGCGCCTCGGCCAGAAATATCCGACCGCCGGCCTCGCCGTGATCGATTTCACCCTTGAGAGCTGGAGCGATGTCGCGCGGAAATCCGGCCGCCTCGAACGCTTCGTGACGCCCAAATCTCTGGGCAACGGCGAGGACGATTAACCCTCCGGGAATTCGAGATAGAGCAGCTCCTCGTCGTAGAAATTGTCGCCGACCCGGATCGCCTTGCGCTCGATGCCGTAGGGCTTGAAGCCGAGGCCGTGATAGGTGCGCCGGGCGCCCTCGTTGACGAGGCTGACGGCGGCTTCGAGCACGATGACATGGCGGGAGGCATGATCGATCACCTGCCGCACGAGGGCCTGTCCGACCTTCTGCCTGCGCCATTCCGGCTTCACGTAGACGCCCCACATCACGCCCTTGTGGCGGGCCTTCATCCGGTCGTAGACGGCAAATCCCGCCATGCCGACGAGTTGCTCGCCCGAATAGGCCCCGAAAATGGCGTTGGGGCCGGAGGAGGGGATCCGATCTCGCACCGTCTCGAGCGATAGGGTGGCCTCTTCCTCGAAGCTGGACAGGAAGGCCTCGGGGCTGCCTGCGAGGGCCTCCAGTCGCAGGTTTTGCAAGATCTGCGCGTCTGATGGATCGAAGGTGCGGATGGAAATGGCGGACATGATCACTCTCGGATGGCGAGGCGGGCCATTCGTGAAGCTCTCCCGCCGGACGGTCAAGCGGCAGGATCGGCTTGTCCTCCATCAAGGGTTGGCAGCGAACCCATCGGCCCTACCATCCTTCTGCCTGAAACCTTCCCGATTGTGCCCTGCCGAAGCGGGGGCGGATCTTCACCATGGTGCCTCAGACTTTTCTTGCGCTCGTCCTCGCGGTGCGCGCCCTTCTGCCGAACGACTCCGCTGGGAAAGACGCAGGGTCGGCGCGGCCGATCGACGAGGCGAAAAGCGTGCAGGCGCATTACGAGCCTGAGGCTCGCGCGGTGTCGAACTGGCGCCATGAGGCGATGGATGCGCTGGAGCCGAAGCCTGTCATCGCCATGGCGGCGCTGTTCCGGGCCGAGCGCCCTTTCGTCACCCGCTGCGTCAAGCTCAACAATTACTGGTGCATCAAGAGCGCGCGCTGGAACGGCGAGCTTGCCACCGACGGCGAAGGCCATGTGGGCTTCGTTTCCGCCGATCACGGGGCAGATGCGGCGGCAACCCTGCTGCGGCGCTACTATCTCGAATTCAACCGCAAATCCGCCCTCGACATCGTCCGCCGCTGGGCGCCCGCCGAGTGCAATGTCGCGACCGGGATCGGCGGCATCGCGGTGCTGGCGGTGAGGGGCATCGGCGGGACTGTGCGGGCCCAATATCTCGCCTCGCGCAGGCGGGGAGGGGCCGTGCGCTATACGGCGAAGGCCGGTCCCGGCGGCCGGCCGGGCCGGGTGTCGATGGTGATCCCCCTGACGCCGAAGACGCAGCAATACCGGGTTCCGAGCATCGCCGAGGGCATGGGCGAGAAGCCGAAGCCGGCCAAGCCCTCGCAACCTGCTGTCGCGACCCGCAGCAAGCCGGCTGCTGCACCTGCCAAAGCTGTCGCGGCTGCGCCGCAGGCCGCACCAAAGGTCCAGGTCGCTTCCGCTTGTCCTTCGGAGGAGCAGCGCCACCGCAACTATGCGAGCCGGATGGTCGAGGGAATTGGTTTGAACCCAACCGACGACCTGAAACTCTTCGCGTCCGACGGCACGCCCCAGCCCAACCTCACCCATGTGATGCTCGCCATGTCGGCCTTCGAGCTGGGCGTCCTGCGGGCGAGCCCGGACCTCGTGGAGGGTGCCATCGCCCGAGCGGTCGCGCGGCTCAAGGAGAATACGAAGGCCGAGATGGGCCGGGGTGCTCCGGCAAGCGTGGAGCGGTAAGCCGCCTTGCACGTTAGGAAGGCAAGCCCCACCTACAAGCTTGGCTTGAGAGCATTAGGTTCATCGTCGTGTCCGTCATCACCGATCTCGCCTCCCGCGCCGGGTCTGCGGCGCAGTCGCTCTGGGAGGCCTCCGGCCAGCTGATCCAGCCCTCCCTCCGTCTCGGCGTCACGGGTCTCGCCCGGTCGGGCAAGACGGTGTTCACCACGGCGCTCGTCCATCACCTGATCCGCGGCACGAACCTTCCCGCCTTCCGGGCTTCCGCCGAGGGCCGCATCCGGCGGGCGCATCTGGCGCATCAACCGGACGATGCCGTGCCGCGCTTTCCTTACGAAGAGCATATGGCGGCGCTCACCGAGAGCCGCCGCTGGCCGCAATCCACCAACCGGATCAGCGAGTTGCGGGTGGATGTCGAGTATGAACGCAAGTCAGGCTGGCGCACCGGGCCGGCCTCGCTTGCCCTCGACATCGTCGATTACCCGGGCGAATGGCTTCTCGACCTCGCGCTCCTCGATGCCGGTTACGCGGAATGGTCCCGCCAGACCGTCGAGGCGAGCCGCAAGCGCGATCGGGCCGCGGCTGCGGGACGATGGCATGAGGCCCTGAAAACTCTCGATCCGTCAGGCGCTTCCGACGAGATGCTTGCCTCCAAGGCGAGCGAGGCCTTCAAGGATTATCTCACCGCGCTCCGGGCCGGATCCGAGGCCGTGGCGACCACGCCGCCGGGGCGCTTCCTGATGCCGGGCGACCTTGCCGGCTCGCCCGCGCTCACCTTCGCTCCCCTCGACCTGCCACAGGGCCAGCCGATCGCGCCGGGGAGCTTCGCCGCGCTGATGGAGCGGCGTTTCGAGGCCTACAAGACCCATGTGGTCAAGCCGTTCTTCCGCGATCATTTCCAGCGCATCGACCGCCAGATCGTGCTCGTGGATGTGCTTGCCGCCATCGATGCCGGGCCTGTGGCGCTCGCCGAGCTGGAGGAGGCTCTCGATCAGGTGCTGATGTCGTTCCGGATCGGGCGCAACTCGATCCTGTCCCGCCTGTTCTCGCCCCGGGCCGACCGGGTCCTGTTCGCGGCGACCAAGGCGGATCATATCCACCACACCGATCACGACAGGCTCGACGCGATCCTGCGCCTTCTCGTGAACCGCGCCTCGCGCCGCACCGAGGCAGCTGGCGCCAGAGTAGGAACCGTCGCACTGGCGTCCGTGCGCGCCACCCGTGAAACGACCATCCGCGAAGGCCGTGAAACCTTGCGGGCCGTCGCCGGCGTGCCGGAGGCGGGCGAGCGGGTCGGGGATGAGATCTTCGACGGAGAGACGGAAGCCGCGATCTTTCCGGGCGAACTGCCCGAGACGCCGGAGGCCGTGTTCCAGGGCGCAATCCCGCCGGGCTCGTTCCGGTTCCCGCGCTTCCGGCCGCCGAAGCTGCCGGTCGATGCAGCCGGCCGCACGGCCAAGATGCCTCACATCCGCTTGGACCGCGCGCTTGAATTCCTGCTGGGGGACCGTTTCGCATGAGCCGCCAACCTCGCGCCTATCGCCTCGACGATCCGAACGTTACCGCCGGAGCGGTGCAGGTGACGGAGGAGCCCTTCGACGCCATCGAGGCCGCCGACGGCGTCGTGGTGCCGATGGGCGAAAAGCGTCGCGCGCCCTGGGTCGGCATCCTGCTCTCCGCCTTGTCGGGACTGCTGCTGCTCGGGCTCGGGCTCGCGGTCGAGAACCTGATCGTCGATCTTTATTCCATCGCGCCCTGGCTCGGCTGGGTCGCTCTCGGGCTCGCGGTCCTTGCCATCCTCGCCTTTCTTGCCATCGTCGGCCGCGAGATCGCCGGCATCTGGCGCGAGCAGAAGATCGAGCACCTGCGCGAGGCCGCCATCGATGCGCTTGCCGTCAAGGATCACAAGGCCGCCAAGGGCATCGTCTCCGATCTCATCGGCCTTTATGGCGGCCGGGCTGCGTCCGCCCAGGGAAGTGCCCGCCTGAAGGGCCTGACCGACGAGATCATCGACGCCGACGACCGCCTCGCCATCGCCGAGCGGGAGCTTCTCGCCCCCCTCGACGTCCAGGCCAAACGGGCGATTGCCGGCGCGGCGAAGCAGGTCTCCCTCGTCACGGCGGTGAGCCCCCGCGCCATCGTCGACGTCGCCTTCGTGATCTTCGCGGCGGTGCGCCTCCTGCGGACTCTGTCGCGAATCTACGGCGGGCGGCCCGGATTGTTCGGCTTCCTGCGCCTCGCCAAGGCGGCCTTCAACCATCTCGCGGTTACCGGCGGCATGGCAGTCGGCGACAGCCTGATGCAGCAGGTCCTCGGCCTGGGGCTCGCCGCCCGCATCTCGGCCAAGCTCGGCGAGGGCGTCCTGAACGGCCTGATGACCGCCCGGTTCGGGCTCGCGGCGCTCTCCGTCTGCCGGCCGCTGCCCTTCATCCGCGAGGAGACGCCGAAGATCGGCGACGTCGCCGGAGAACTGATCAGCCGGGCGGAAGCGGCAGCCGGTTGAGGGTGCGGCAAATCGTTCAGCCCCTGCCTGTCCAAGGCGCAAAAGAGGGACCCGGGCGTCTTAGACAAATCGATGACGCTTAATATCGTTGTCGCCGTCCCTGCTTGCCTATATAGGGGCGCCACGGTTCATCGGGGAAGAACGGCTGAACATGACAGATATCGTGATTGATGAGGGTTATCGTCCGACAGAAGACGAGCCCTTCATGAATGAACGGCAAAGGGAGTATTTCAGGCGCAAGCTGATCCGTTGGAAGCACGACATCCTCAAAGAGGCTCAGGAAACTCTCGCCACCTTGCAGAGCGAGAACGAGAATCATCCTGACCTCGCGGATCGCGCCTCCTCGGAAACGGATCGCGCCATCGAGCTCCGCGCTCGCGACCGCCAGCGCAAGCTCATTGCCAAGATCGATGCCGCGCTCGCGCGGATCGAGGACGGCTCTTATGGCTATTGCGAGGAAACCGGAGATCCGATTTCCCTCAAGCGCCTCGAGGCTCGCCCCATCGCAACGCTTTCGCTCGAGGCGCAGGAGCGCCACGAGCGGAACGAGCGGGTCTATCGGGACGACTGACGCTTCCTGCTAGAAAAATCGAAAGGGCTCCGCTTGCGGAGCCCTTTTTGTTTTGTCGCTTTGCTTATCGGGAGGCGAGGGGCCTCCTCAGCCCTTTTTGCCCGGATCGAGCGGCCGGCCGAGCAGGCGGGCGAATTCCGCCTCTATATCCTCGACGGAGAACGGATCCGTCGGCTTCTGCTGGGCGGACGGCGCTTCCTTGGCTTGCGGCGGTAGCGGGGCCGCTGCGGGTTGTGGAGTCGGGACCGGGCGGATCGGTTCGGGAGCCGGTATGGGCTCCGCCACCTTCTCCTCGGCACGCTCTTCCTCGAACGTCTCCTCTTCCTCGGTCACCGGCTCCGCATCGGCGGGGGTCGATTCGAGAATCTCCTCTTCCTTGATCTCCTCGTGACCGACGACCGGAGCCACGACAGGAGTTGGCGGCACCGGAGGCGGGACGGGGATCGAGGGCCGCTTCAGGGCCTCTTCGAGCTGCTTGGCCATGTCCGAGAGAAGGCCTGCATCGGGAGCGGTACGCTCCGAGGGGGCAGGGCGAACCTCAGGTGCCGGCTGCGGCGGGCGGACAGGTTCCGGCGGCATGGGCGGTGCCGGCGGCACCGGTGTCGCGCGGGACTGGAACGGGGGAGGCGTGAAGGTCGGGCGCGGTTCGGGGCGCTCCACCACAGGGATCGGGGCCGGCGAAGGACTTTGCTCGACCGGATTGCGTGCCTCGGCGCGCAGGGCCTGGATGGTGGGAGCCGCGGAGACGGCGACGGCATCGGGCTTCAGGACCGGCTCCGGATGGGCCGGGATCGGGGCACTCACCTTCGCGACCGGCGAGAGCTCCTCGTCCATATCCGATTCCTCTGACGGGCGGCGGACGAAGGTGCCGAGCTGGGCGGCGAGCTGGCTCTCGATGGAGGGCCGCCCATTGCTCTCGACTTGTGGCGCCCGTACGGGAGGCTGGTCGAGGGTCGGCTCGAAGCGCTCCGCGCCCGTGTCGTTCGAGGGGGCCTGGATCCGGGCGCCGGCGACGCGGACGATGTTGGTCTCGATCACCACGTCGTTAGGGCCGCCAATCAGCAGCAGGTGCTCGACATTGTCCCGCCGGAGCAGGAGAAGCTGCCGTTGCCGGTCGAGATCGTAAACATCGACGATGCCGAGCCGGGGCTGGCGGCTGCGGCTGCGGTCGCCGCTGCCCGGCATCATCAGACGCGCACCAGTCAGCTTTCGGAAGACCACACCGAAGAGCACGAGCAGGACCAGGATGATCGCGAAGGCGATCGCAAATTGAACGGCCCGGGACGCTTCGATACCAAAAAGAGATGACACGTTGAACTCTCAAGCGTTGTGCTGGCCGTTGCAGGCCAAGTCTGTGTTGGTTGTACCACATTGACCGCCAAAGCCAGCAGCAAGGTTAATGAATGGTTAACGGGCGCCGGCTTCAGCACATGATCCGTGGGCGAGGAACGGTCCTAGAGGATCCGTCCAAGATGGGGCTGTTCACGCCTTCATCAAGAAAAATAGGGATTTCCTATGGCAAGAGGCCTCGCAGATCCTGTCGCGTCCCCTACGAACCCTTGCTTTCGCTCGCCGCGAAGCCTTAGAGGTCGATCAATAATTGGCGTGTAGAATGGTCGGCAGGGAGCGATCGGCTCGTCATGGCACGGCCGCCTCCGTTGAGGATAATGATATTCCATGGCTTATGAGGGCGACACGCCAAAGGGGTCGGCTATCGACCGTTCCGACCGTCACGGCCATATCGGATGGGTGCTGCTTCTCGCCGGCATCCTCGTCGGCGCGACCCTCAGCGTCCGTTTTCTCGCCACGGAGCATGCACAGCTCCTGATCCTCGGCCTTCTGGCCTTCTTCGCCATGGCAGGAGTGTTCTATCTCTTCGCCACGGCGATCGGCGTCGTTCAGTTTTCAGGGCAGACGGCGCGCAACGATATCACCAAGCTCATGGCGGATACGTCCAGCGACGGGCTCGTGGCGATCGAGGACGACGGGCGCGTCACTTATGCCAACGAGGCCTATCTGTCCTTTGCCGGTTTGCAGGGCGGGGAGGTGCGCTCAGTCGAGCGCCTGTTCATGGGCGCGCCGGAAGTGTCCGAGGCGATCTATCGTCTCGCCCAGGCCGCGCGCGAGCATCGCACCGGCTCCGAGGAGATCCGCCTGTCGCCTGCCTTGAACGGAGCGCAGGAGTTCGGCTGGTATCGCGTTCGCGTGCGCCCCGTGCCGCGCCCCAACGGCCGCCAGGCGGCGCTCTGGACGATCCGTGAAGTGACGCACGAGCGGGAGCGCCAGGAGAACGTCTTCCAGGAACTCCAGCACGCCATCGACTATCTCGATCATGCACCTGCCGGGTTTCTTTCGGTCGATGCCGGCGGCTCCATCGTCTATCTGAACGCGACGCTCGCCTCCTGGCTCGATTACGACCTCGCGACGGTCGGTTCCGGCGGACTAAACCTTTCCGACATCGTCCCGCGCGACGTGGTGTCGATGATGACCTCTTTCTCGGGCGAGGCCGGAAGCGTGCGCACCGAGACCTTCGACCTAGACCTGCGCCGCCGCAACGGCCAGTTCCTGCCCGTGCGTCTCTATCACCGCATCGCTTTCGGTCAGGATGGGCGCATGGGCGCGTCCCGCACGCTCGTTCTCAACCGCTCGGCCGGCGGCGAGGTCGACGAGGGGCAGCGCGCCGCCGAAGTGCGTTTCGCGCGCTTCTTCAACAATACGCCGATCGCCATCGCCACGGTCAATCACAGCGGCCGCATCGTTCACGCCAACGCGCCGTTCTCGAAGCTGTTCGGCTCGCTTCCTCGCACAGGCGATCAGGGAGCGGAGGGGCCCGCCATTCTCGATGTCTTCCGTGAGCGCGGCGCGATCGAGGCCGCGCTGAAGGCAGCGGCGGAGAACAAGGGCGATATTCCGCCCCTCGAATTGCAGACGGCCGGCGAGAATGCAGGCTCCGTCCGTGTCTGGGTGACGCCGGTCGGCGATACCGGTGCGGATGGCGAGACGGCAATCCTCTACGCGCTCGACACCACCGATTTCCGCAAGGTGGAGGAGCAGCTCGCCCAGTCGCAGAAGATGAATGCTGTCGGCCAGCTCGCCGGCGGCGTGGCGCACGACTTCAACAACGTGCTGCAGGCGATCATCGGCTACAGCGACCTGCTGCTCGCCAATCATCGCCCGACCGATCCGTCCTTTCAGGACATCATGCAGATCAAGCAGAACGCCAACCGGGCTGCGGGTCTGGTGCGGCAGCTGCTTGCCTTCTCCCGCCGCCAGACCCTGCGGCCGGAAGTGCTCAATCTCAACGATCAGCTCTACGATCTCTCCATGCTGCTCAAGCGCCTTCTCGGAGAGCGCGTGGCGTTGGATCTCAATCACGGCCGCGACCTCTGGTTCGTGAAGGCGGATGTGAACCAGTTCGAGCAGGTGGTGGTGAATCTCGCGGTCAACGCGCGCGATGCGATGGCGGACGGCGGCAAGCTCGCGATCCGCACCGGCAACGTGTCCGCCGCCGAGGCCGCACGGCTGAATGTGAGCGGCATGCCGGCGGCGGACTACGTCGTCGTCGAGGTCTCCGATACCGGCTCGGGCATGACCTCGGACGTGCTGGAAAAGATCTTCGAGCCGTTCTTCACCACCAAGGAAGTGGGCAAGGGCACCGGCCTCGGCCTCTCGACCGTGTTCGGCATCGTGAAGCAGTCCGGCGGCTATATCGACGTGGATTCGAAGCCGGGCGAGGGAACCACTTTCCGCATCTATCTGCCGCGGCACATCCCGGAGGTCCAGGAGGTGCCGGAAGAGGCAAAGCCCGAGGCAGCGGTCCGAAAGCCGGCCGCCGACATGACGGGGCAGGGCACCATCCTTCTCGTCGAGGACGAGGATCCCGTGCGGGCCGTGAATGCCCGAGCGCTCTCCGCCCGCGGCTACACGGTGCTCGAGGCCGCCTCCGGCGTCGAGGCGCTCGAGATCATCCAGGAGCGTGGCGCCCCGGTCGATCTCGTCGTGTCCGACGTGGTGATGCCCGAGATGGACGGCCCGACGCTCCTCGGCGAGTTGCGCAAGCTCTACCCCGATCTCAAGGTGATCTTCGTCTCCGGCTATGCGGAGGAAGCTTTCCGCAAGAACCTGCCCGAGGGGGAGGAGTTCAACTTCCTGCCCAAGCCCTTCAGCCTGCGCCAGCTCGTCGAGACCGTGAAACAGGTCATCGGGCAGTAGAGCCGGACAGAAAAGGAGCCGGTTTCACACAGGTGAAACCGGCTCTCCTCTTTCAGATGACGAAGAAGTCGCCGGCGAAGAGCTGATTGCCGCCCTCGGCAAAATTCACGGTCGCCAGAAGAACGGGCGCGAAGGCGCCGCCTGTGCCATCGGAATCGAAGAAGAGCTGCCTTACATCCTGCACGAAGATGAACTGCGCGCTGGCACTGCTCGCCGCCGCCGGTCCCGTCGCGAGATTTCTGATCTCGGACGATGTGACGCCGGCGCCGATATTGAAGACGTCGTTGTCGATCAGCAGACCGTCGCCGTCGGTATTGCGAAAGACGCTGTTGAACGTATCCGGGCCATTGTTCAGCTCCAGTTGCAGCAGCTCCTGCCCGAATCCGCCCGCATTCAGCGTGTCGGCTCCCGCGCCGCCTTTCAGAATGGTCGTCGTGCCCGAGCCGGCGCCATTCAACGTGTCGTTTCCGCCGCCGCCATCTGCCGTTCCGCCGTCCCGCGCCGTCAGGGTGTCGGCAAAGCTGGAGCCGATGACGCTTTCGACCGCCGAGTAGGTGTCACCGGTCGCCGCGCCTCCAGACGTGCCGAGCTGAAGGTTGACCGTCACGCCCGCGGTCGCGTCGGAATAATCGACCGTATCGGTTCCAATACCGCCATCGACCACGTCCGCATCGCCGTCTGCCCCAGGGGCGAGGCGATCATCGCCGGCGCCGCCTATCAGCACATCCGCTCCGATCCCGCCGGAAAGCACATCGTCGCCGTCACCGCCGTCGAGATTGTCGGTGCCGGCTTCCCCGTTCAGGGAGTCGTTTCCGGCACCGCCCGTGAGCGCGTCGTTGCCATCCCCGCCGTTCAAAACGTCGTTACCCACGCCGCCGTCGAGCGTGTCGTTGCCGAGGCCGCCGGACAGGAAATCGATCCCGTCGCCGCCGCTGAGGAGGTCATCGCCGATGCCGCCGGAGAGGGAATCGTCGCCCTGGCCGCCGAACAGGGAATCGTTGCCTTCCCCACCATTCAGGGTGTCCTGACCGGTTCCGCCTTCGAGCCGATCATTGCCGTCGCCGCCATCGAGGCGGTCGTTGCCTAACCCGCCCAGCAGACGGTCGTTGCCGTCGCCGCCGTCGAGGCGGTCATTGCCCGAGCCGCCGTCAAGCGTGTCCCGGCCATCGCCGCCGATGAGACGGTCGTTGCCCGCGTCTCCGAACAGCCGGTCGTTGCCGTCGCCGCCGTCCAGACGGTCGTTTCCATCCCCGCCGACAAGTCGGTCGTTGCCGGTCAGGCCAAGGAGGGAGTCGTTGCCGCCAAAACCGAAAATGACATCGGAGCCGTTCGTGCCGATGAGTGAATTCCGCCGGCCATCTCCTCTGATCGTCGCCATGCTCGTTTTCTCCCGGTGCAATGCCCTGTCCTGGGCAGCCGAAAAGCGCAGGAAATCCTTACGCGCCAAGGAAAAGTATCTGCCCGCCGGCAGTGGGGCGGTAATCCCCTTCGGGATATGAGCCGGAAAGAGGTGCGCGAGCACACAGACGCCGTTTCAGGGCGGAACCGTGAGGCAGGTCATTCGGTGGGGACGATTCACGAAATCGGCGTCCGGAATTGCGGCGTCCACGCCGGTTTCGAGCAGATGCGGCATGCTCCGTTTGATTGCCCTAAGGGCAGGGAACAGGAGCGGCAGCGCGCGATTGGGAGCGCCTCGGGTCAGAGGGGTTAAGCTGCTGTTTTAAAAGTGCTTTAACCATGCGACATCATGGCTTGTGCGAGGAGGTGTGAATTCCTGAATGAGAACGAAAAAAGAACTTGCGGGCGAGAACAAAGTAAGTACATATATTTCCTCAACACCGCGTTGAGATTCAACTCCCCTCCGTGCCATAAGGATGTCCGGTCATGTCACAGTCCTCCTTGAGACTGGTGGAAAGCTCATCAATGGATAAAGATAAATCGAAAGCTCTCGACGCGGCGCTCTCCCAGATCGAGCGTGCCTTCGGCAAGGGCTCGATCATGCGGCTTGGCAAAGGCCAGCAGCCGGTGGAAATCGAGACCGTCTCGACGGGTTCGCTAGGCCTCGACATCGCGCTCGGCGTGGGCGGTCTGCCCCGCGGTCGCATCATCGAGATCTATGGCCCGGAATCCTCCGGCAAGACCACGCTCGCCCTGCACACCATCGCCGAGGCCCAGAAGAAGGGCGGCGTCTGCGCCTTCGTCGACGCCGAGCACGCGCTCGATCCGGTCTATGCCCGCAAGCTCGGGGTCAGCCTGGACGATCTTCTGATCTCCCAGCCCGACACGGGCGAGCAGGCCCTCGAGATCGCCGATACCCTCGTGCGCTCCGGCGCGGTCGACGTGCTCGTCATCGACTCGGTGGCGGCGCTGACCCCGAAGGCCGAGCTCGACGGCGAAATGGGCGACGTGCAGCCGGGCCTTCAGGCCCGCCTCATGAGCCAGGCCCTGCGCAAGCTCACCGGCTCGATCTCCCGGTCGAAGACGATGGTGATCTTCATCAACCAGATCCGCATGAAGATCGGCGTCATGTACGGCTCGCCGGAGACCACCACGGGCGGCAACGCGCTGAAATTCTATGCCTCCGTGCGCCTCGACATCCGCCGCGTCTCGACCCTGAAGGACCGCGACGATCCGATCGGCAACTCGGTGCGCGTGAAGGTGGTCAAGAACAAGGTCGCGCCGCCCTTCAAGCAGGTCGAGTTCGACATCATGTTCGGCGAGGGCGTGTCCAAGGTGGGCGAGCTCATCGATCTCGGCGTCAAGGCCGGCATCGTCGAGAAGTCGGGCGCCTGGTTCTCCTATGACAGCCAGCGCCTCGGCCAGGGTCGCGAGAATTCGAAGCAGTTCCTGCGCGACAACCCCGAGGTTGCCGACAAGATCGAAGGCCTCATCCGCCAGAATGCCGGCTTGCTCGCCGATCGCATCCTGGAGCAGGCCACCCCGACAGCCGACGATCTCGACGAGGGCTCCGCAGAATAATGCCTGGCCCGGATCGGCGGGATCCGGTGATCCGATAAGGCCATGCACGAAAGAGGTTTGCTCTCCTTCAAGGGCAAAGAGAGGCCGTCGCGAGAGATCGCGGCGGTCTTTTCGTTTACTCCCTCTCCCGGGTGGGAGAGGGTTGGGGTGAGGGCAGGCCGGTATCGGATGAGGCGCAGACACCGGCTTGGCTTTCGGGAGTCGGGGGCTTCCCCGTCAAGGACACACCCTCACCCCTGGCCCCGCTCCGATCCGGGAGAGGGAAACGCCTTTCTGGATTAGACGACACGCCGCCTCGACAGGGCCGGCGCGGACGGCTAAAACCGGCCACCATCATACCTTTTCGGGCCCTGAAAAGCCCTTACCCGAAGTTTGAGAACCCATGAGCGGCGTCAACGAAATCCGGTCGGCCTTCCTCGATTACTTTGCCAAGAACGGCCATGAGGTCGTGGCGTCGAGCCCCCTCGTGCCGCGCAACGATCCGACCCTGATGTTCACGAATGCCGGCATGGTGCAGTTCAAGAACGTCTTCACGGGCATCGAGAAGCGCCCCTACAGCACGGCGACGTCGTCGCAGAAATGCGTGCGCGCCGGCGGCAAGCACAACGATCTCGACAATGTGGGCTACACTGCGCGCCACCACACCTTCTTCGAGATGCTCGGCAACTTCTCCTTCGGCGATTACTTCAAGGAGCGGGCGATCGAGCTCGCCTGGAACCTGATCACCAAGGAATTCGACCTGCCGAAGGACAAGCTGCTGGTCACCGTCTATCACACGGACGACGAGGCGGCCGACCTGTGGAAGAAGATCGCCGGTTTCTCGGATTCCAAGATCATCCGCATCCCGACCTCCGATAATTTCTGGCAGATGGGCGATACCGGCCCCTGCGGCCCGTGCTCGGAGATCTTCATCGACCAGGGCGAGAGCCTCTGGGGCGGCCCTCCCGGCAGCCCGGAGGAGGACGGCGACCGGTTCCTCGAATTCTGGAACCTCGTCTTCATGCAATACGAGCAGATCGAGCCCGGCAACCGCATCGCCCTGCCCAAACCCTCCATCGATACCGGCATGGGCCTGGAGCGCGTCTCGGCGATCCTGCAGGGCGTGCATTCGAACTACGATACGGATCTGTTCCGCACCCTGATCGAGGCGGTGGCCCATGCCACCGGCGTGGCGCCGGAGGGCGAGCGCAAGGCCTCGCACCGGGTGATCGCCGACCACCTGCGCACCTCCTGCTTCCTCGTCGCCGACGGCGTTCTGCCGTCGAACGAGGGTCGCGGCTACGTGCTCCGACGCATCATGCGCCGCGCCATGCGCCATGCGCAGCTTTTGGGCGCCAAGGAGCCGCTCATGTACCGCCTCGTCCCGGCTCTCGTGCGCGAGATGGGGCAGGCCTATCCTGAGCTCATCCGCGCCGAGGCGCTGATCACCGAGACCTTGAAGCTGGAAGAGACCCGCTTTCGCAAGACCCTGGAGCGCGGCCTCATCATCCTCGACGAGGAAACCCGCGAACTCGCGAAGGGCCAAAGCCTCTCCGGCGACACGGCCTTCACCCTCTACGACACCTACGGCTTCCCGCTCGACCTGACGCAGGATGCGCTCAAGCCCCGTGGCATCGGCGTCGACACGGACGCCTTCGATGCCGCCATGCAGCGCCAGCGCGAGAAGGCGCGGGCGGCCTGGTCCGGCTCGGGCGAGGCGGCGACGGAGACCGTGTGGTTCGGCGTCAAGGAGCGCACCGGCGCCACCGAGTTTTTGGGCTACGATACCGAGACCGCCGAAGGCATCGTCCTCGCGCTGTTGAAGGACGGCCAGGAGGTGGCGGAGCTCAAGGCCGGCGAGACCGGCCTCGTGGTGCTCAACCAGACCCCGTTCTATGGCGAATCCGGCGGCCAGGTCGGCGATACCGGCGTGATGCAGGGCGAGGGCGCGCGCGTCTTCGTGACCGGCACCGAGAAGAAGCTCGGCGACCTGTTCGTGCATCGCGTCACCGTCGAGCACGGCTCCCTGAAGCTCAATCAGTCGCTGGAGCTGATCGTCGATCACGAGCGCCGCTCGGCCGTGCGCTCCAACCACTCGGCGACCCACCTCCTGCACGAGGCCCTGCGCCAGGTCCTCGGCGATCACGTCGCCCAGAAGGGCTCGCTCGTCGCCCCCGACCGCCTGCGCTTCGACTTCAGCCACCCCAAGCCCATCGACGAAGCCGAACTCGCCAGGGTCGAGGAAATCGCCAACAAGGTGCTGCTGCAGAACGAGCCGGTCGTCACGAAGCTCATGGCGGTGGACGAGGCGATCGAGTCCGGCGCCCGCGCGCTGTTCGGCGAGAAATACGGCGACGAGGTCCGCGTGGTCTCCATGGGCACCGGCGAGGCCAACAGGGCGTTCTCCATCGAGCTCTGCGGCGGCACGCATGTGAACCGCACCGGCGATATCGGCGTCGTCACCATCGTCGGCGAGAGCGCGGTGGCGGCCGGCGTCCGCCGTCTCGAAGCAATGACGGGCGAGGCTGCCCGCCGTCATCTCACGGATGAAAGCCGCCGCCTGCGCGAGGTCGCGGGCCTGCTGAAGACCCCGGTCGACGAGGTCTCGGCGCGCCTCGCCGCTCTCCTCGAAGAGCGCCGCAAGCTGGAGCGCGATCTCGCCGAGGCCCGGCGCAAGCTCGCCATGGGCGGCGGGTCCGCGGGCGGCGACGATCCGGTCAAGGACGTGGCCGGCATCAAGCTGATGGCGCGCGCGGTCACCGGCGTCGAGATGAAGGATCTCAAGAGCCTCGCCGACGAGGGCAAGAAGCGTCTCGGCTCCGGCGTCGTCGCCATCGTCGGCGTGGCGGAGGACGGCAAGGCCGGAATCGTGGTCGGCGTCACCGAGGATCTGACCGCGAAGGTCGATGCGGTGGCGCTGGTGCGTGTCGGCTCGGAAAAGCTCGGCGGCAAGGGCGGCGGCGGACGCCGCGACATGGCCCAGGCCGGCGGCCCCGACGGCGCCCAGGCCGAGGCGGCGCTCGCCGCCATCGAGGCGGCGCTGGCGGCGGCTTAAGAACAGGCGCAATCCCGGCCGGCGTGAGCCGATCTGGGATCGCTTTCAGGATGTGATGCCTGAAACGCAACACTGTCGTCCCCGCGAAGGCGGGGATCCAGAACCGCAGCGCTTCAAGGACTGACGAGCGACGTTGCGGGTCGTTCCGCAATGGCGGTGGCTATGGATCCCGGGCTCCGCTTAAGCGGCCCCAGGATGACAGCGGGAGGCCCGCGCCTCAATCGTGATCCGGGTGCTGCCGCGAGGCCATCTTCTCCAGCTCCTCCGGCGAGGCGTTGTCGTCCGTCCGCTCGCCGGGCAGGGTATGCAGCGTCTCGAAGGCGGGCAGTTTGCTCTCGAGGCCGTACTGGATCTCCGGCGTCACCCGGCCCGGCTCGTCGAGGCTGCCGATGGAAACGCTGATGCGGTCGTTCTCCAGATAGGAATAGGTGAGCGGCGTGCCGCAATCCCGGCAGAAGCCGCGCTCCGCCGCTTCCGAACTCCTGAAGATTCCAGGCTGCCCCGTCGTCCAGACCAGGTCCTTGCGCGGCACGCCGGTGAGCGGCGCGAAATAATTGCCGAAGGCCTTCTGGCACATGCGGCAATGGCAGATGCTGGCATGGGTCGGCTCGGACATCAGCGCATAGCGAACGGCGCCGCACTGGCAGCCGCCGGTCATGACTGACTTCGTGGCATTGGTCATGGTATTTTCCCTTGTTTCGATCGATCAGCTAGACCCAAAGGCTCCGGTGTCAACATGGCCGGTCGAATCGTCTGGCCGGATGCTGATGGCTTACGCAAATGATCCACTGTTGCGCCGGTTCCTCAACCTTTTCGAAAGTGCCGATGTGATCCGGCCCGATGAATCCGCTGTGCCTTCGCAAAGCCGCCCTTCGCCGGCTCGCCGGCTGCTCGTGATTCATAACCCGACCGCCGGGCGCGGCCAGCGCAAACGGCTGGCCGAGATCCTGACCGCGCTTCGGAAGGAGGCGGTTCAGGTGGAGTTGCGTGCAACGGGGAGCGCCGGCGATGCCGAGCGGACGGCGCGGGATTGCAGCTCCGACATCGACGTGCTGGTGGTGGCCGGAGGCGACGGCACGATCAACGAGGCGATCAACGGCCTGATGGCGCGGGCGGGGGCATCCGTGCCGGCGCTGGGGATCGTCCCCATCGGCACCACCAATGTGCTGTCGCGGGATCTGCGCATTCCGAAACAGGCCGATGCGCTGGCACGTCTTCTCGCGCATGGTCGGACTCAGGACATTCATGTGGGCCGCGCGAACGGGCGATACTTTGCGCTCATGTGCGGGGTCGGGATGGATGCGCATATCGTCGACCGCACCAGCCTTCGCCTGAAGAAGAGGATCGGCAAGCTGGCCTATGTTTTCCAGGGCCTGCGCGAAATCCTGGCCGGCGAGCCGCGCCGCTACCGGGTCGAGATCGATGGATCGGAGGTGGTGGAGGCAGCCTCCGTCATCGTCGCTAAGAGCCGGTTCTATGGCGGTGAGTTCCTGCTCGCGCCGCAGGCGGATATCGGCAAGCCGGAACTCCGGGTCTGCCTCTTTCTGCGTGGAGGACGGCTGAGCACGCTCTTCTACATCATCGGCATGGGCATCGGCTATCTCGACCGCGTGCCGGGCTATCGCATCGTTGCGGCACAGCATGTCCGCATCATCGGCCATGACGGCGACCCGGCACAGCTCGACGGAGACTGCCGAGGCTGCCTCCCGCTCGAGATCGGTTTGGGCGAACGTCCACTATCCGTGATCGCGCCGTGAGGCAGGTGATTGGTCAAGACGTGTCTAGGATGGCGGCGTCCAGGCGTATTGAGGCAGGGCAAACCACAATCCACCCGGATCCTCGTCCTGCGCGCCGTTTGCGAGCCATTCGCGGATGACGTTCTCGATGATTTCCTCAGGGCGTGAGCCATACCGGCGTTCCACGATCCAGTCATGCGGTCCATCAGCTCCCCCGCCGATAACCGGCACCGCACCGCGCGACAGGATCTCGGCGATGCAGCGGCGGACATAATCTGTCAGCGCATCGCCTTCGAGATCAAAGCCTTGACGCCCTCCTGGCACGATCTGCCACATACCGACAGCATCGACAGGCAGTTCATTGGCGACCTGAACGATGTAATCGCCCATCGTCTCACCCGATCTCTTTTCGCGTGGTTCATCACTCATTTCTTATGCACCTTGTCACCATTATTGATCGCAGGGTGACTTGTCTGAATGACATCGATGGTCATGCCATTCTGTTCACTTCTTCTAAGTCCGAAGACAGAGCCGTCCTGTCTTCGATACCACAAGCCGCGATAACCGACCGGGGCTGGAACTGGCCGAGCCCCCAAGCTTAAGGTATCCAGCAAGTCCCTGAATTCCGCTTGGCTGACCGTTCGGGTGCCGATTGAGGCACGGCCTTCGCGAGTTCCTATCAAAGACCCATGAGGCGTAAATGCCTCATGCAGAGGTCGCGCCGGGGTCTCTCGTGCACCCAACTACGTCAAACGCGCAGCCGCCTGCTGTGCTTCCGACTGGTTCGCCAGGATGCGTCCCTCAACGCCCTCATACATGCTGGGTGTGGGTTTCCAGGTGGGATCCCGTCGCTGCACCTCGCGCACCAGAGCACGGGCCTGAGCGGCGGTTATGTCCAGACGTGCCTCTTGCGCCGGTGTGACGGCGCGCGCCCGGCCGCCGATGATCCGGTGTCCGACCGGAAGACGGCGCGGCCTGAGCTGGGCATATTCCGAGCGAGGTCCGTTCGCGCTGCTACCTCCGCCGCTCCATTGGCCGCCATCGGAATTGCCGGCAGGGACCCTCGGCTGGTTCGGATTGTATTGCTTGAGCGCTCTGAAAACGCGCAGCTGTCGGGGTTCCAGTTGTGCGACGGCAAATGCATAGCGAATCTGCAAAGCACTTCGTGAATCGGATGGTCGAAACATTCGGCAACACTCTCGTTCAACATGATATATCGTTAGAACAAAATGAGAACATTGTCAAGCTTGCGGCCGTCGGGAGATGCAGGCAGCAAAAAGCCCGGCTTTTGGCCGGGCTTTTCAACATCGCAAAGCGTGAGGGGCTTTCGCTTAAGCCGCCATCGCCTTCTTGAGGTTCTCGTCGATCTTGTCGAGGAAGCCGGTGGTGGAGAGCCACTTCTGCTCGGCGCCGACCAAGAGCGCCAGGTCCTTGGTCATGTAGCCGGCTTCCACCGTGTCGACGCAGACCTTCTCCAGGGTCGCGGCGAACTTGGCGAGTTCGGCATTGTCGTCGAGCTTGGCGCGATGGGCGAGACCGCGGGTCCAGGCGAAGATCGAGGCGATCGAGTTGGTCGAGGTCTCCTTGCCCTTCTGGTGCTCGCGGTAGTGGCGCGTCACCGTGCCGTGCGCCGCTTCCGCCTCGACCGTCCGGCCGTCCGGCGTCATCAGAACCGAGGTCATCAGGCCG